>ERZ807291.1171-NODE-1171-length-43180-cov-14.887258_pt1 | contig 43180 bp, 45 predicted proteins | sample MGYA00521257_ERZ807291 | MGnify/ENA primary metagenome ERZ807291 (study PRJEB31413, sample SAMN03169783) | marine metagenome | biome: Marine; feature: Water; material: Subsurface seawater | place: North Sea | collected 2011-04-28 | depth 1 m m ...
TTTTGGCTTATCGCCAAAACTTTTTCCATTCGAAGATCCACCACTAGATTTTCTTTTTGGCTTATCGCCAAAACTTTTTCCATTCGAAGATCCACCACTAGATTTTCTTTTTGGCTTATCGCCAAAACTTTTTCCATTCGAAGATCCACCACTAGATTTTCTTCTCCCTCTATATGGCTTATCACTAGATTTTTTCCTTGGAGCATAATGATGCTTTGCATCTGGATTCATTAACATATCAATACTTAACCAAAGGTGCCCTTCATTAGGTGACACAAAACATATCGCTTCACCACTTTGTCCGGCTCTAGCAGTTCTTCCTATTCTATGAATATAATCTTCTGCAACTTGAGGAAGATCATAGTTAATAACATGTTTTAAATGAGGAACGTCTAATCCACGTGATGCTATATCAGTAGCAATTAAAACCCTAATTTTATTTTCTCGGAAATTACGCATGATTTTGTCACGCTTACTCTGTCTTAAATCGCCATTTAAAGCGTCAGCTTTTATTCCATCTCTTTTGAGATTTTTAGCTATTTTTTCAGTACTATGCTTTGTTTTAGCAAAAACCAGAACAGCGCCATCTCTTTTTTCAAGCTGGTCTATAAGAGTTTTATATTTATTTGTATTATCAACATTTATAACTTCGTGCTTAATATTTTTTAATAAAGTATTTTCTGTATCTATAGTAATTCTTTCGGGATTTTTTAAATATTTTTTTGATAAAGTAATTATATTTTTTGGAAAAGTTGCAGAAAACATCAAGGTTTGTCTTTCCTGGGGCATAAACTTTAAAATTTGATCAATTTGAATACCAAAACCCATATCAAGCATCCTATCTGTTTCATCAAGAACAAGGTAGGTAGCTTTTTTTAAACTTAAAGATTTTTTTTCCAGATGATCATTAATACGTCCTGGAGTACCAATAATTATTCTTGGTTTTCTTTTTAATTGGTTAAGTTGTTTCCCAATTGCTTCTCCACCAATGAGGCAGCATGCTTTTACAGAGTTTGAGGGCCCAAGAAGATCTCTGACCACGTTTATAACTTGTTTGGCTAATTCTCTAGTAGGTGTAACAATGAGGGCGCAACCCTCATCTGAAGTAATAATTTTATCAATAACAGGTATTGCAAAGGCTCCTGTTTTACCAGTACCAGTAGAAGCTGAACCCAAAAGGTCTTTTCCATCAAGAATTAAAGGTATAGCTTGAGCTTGTATAGGGGTAGGTTTTTTAAAACCTATTTTATCTAAAGAGGTATTTAGAGCCTTACAAAGGCCTAAACTTTCAAAATTTTCCATTTGTTTCCATGTTTGTTGTAGAAACCAATGTGTATTACCTGAAACAAAGTATTTTTAGTAATTAACGCGGGAATCTCTTAATAAATGCAATATTGCAATTTTGCGCTACTTTGACAGTAACTCAATGATAATACAAGTAATAAATCAATTAATATGACTATTAAGAAATTATAATTTGTTTTTATATCATATTGAATTAGAATAACGAATTCAAAAAATCTATAGAAAAAAACTTTATGATTAAAACACAAGGTTTGGAAATATCATTTACTGGGCAGCATATTTTTAAAAATGTTGATGTTGTGATTAATAAGAAAGAAAAAGTCGGATTCATTGGAAGAAATGGTTCGGGCAAGAGTACATTTTTAAAATTAATATTAGGCCAGCTCGAGCAAGATAGTGGAGAAATAATAATTCCAAAGGGCTATAAGATAGGGCATCTTGAACAACATATAAAATTTACACATGATACTGTGCTTGATGAAGTAACGAGCATACTTAGTGGCGATAGAGAGTATGAGGGATGGAAAGGCGAGTCAATACTAACAGGCCTTGGTTTCTCATATGAAGAGATGATGAAGGACCCAAAAGATTTTTCTGGCGGGTATCAAGTAAAAATAAATTTAGCTAAATTATTACTTGATGAACCAAATATGCTTCTACTTGATGAACCTACTAACTATTTAGATATACATTCTATAAGATGGCTAAAAAAATTTTTAAATGACTGGCGTCAAGAATTAATACTAATAACTCATGATAGAAATTTTATGAATAGTGTTATTAGCCATACATTAAATATTCATAGAGGAATTTTTAAAAAAACAGCAGGTAATACCGAAAATGTAATGGAAAAAATTTTAGAAGAAGAAGAAATATATAATAAAACAGTTCTAAACGAGAGTAAAAAAAGAGAAAAAACTGAAGAGTGGATAAAAAGATTTGGGTCAAAAGCAAGCATGGCGAGTAGAGCTCAGTCAAAAGTTAAAATGTTAGAAAAAAGTGGTAAAAAAGAAAAATTAGCAGCTATTGTTAATCTAGATTTTAAATTTAACTATTTACCATATTCAAGTAAAGAAAACCTCTTAAATATTAAAAAGCTTAATTTCTACTACAACAAAGAAAATTACCTTATAAAAGATGTTTCTTTTAGTATTAAGAAAACAGATAAAATATGTGTGATTGGAAAAAACGGTAAAGGAAAATCAACTTTACTAAAGCTGGTGACAAAAGATTTATTGCCAAAATCTGGCGATGTAAATTTACATCAAAAAACTCAGTATGGTTATTTTGGTCAAATGAATATTGATAGATTAGATCCAAATAATAGCGTGTATCAGGAAATACAAAGTTACGTACCGGAAATGGAAGAAACAAAAGTTAGGCAAGTATGCGGTAACATGATGTTTTCAAGCAGGCTATCAAGTAAACATATAAAAGTACTTTCAGGTGGAGAAAAAAGTAGAGTAATGTTAGGTAAAATATTGCTAAAACCAGCAAATTTGCTAATGTTAGATGAGCCAACAAATCACTTAGACCTTGATTCATGTGAGTCCCTATTAGAGGCTATAAAGGCATTTGATGGCGCTGTAATGATGGTTACACATGATGAATATTTCTTAAAAGAAATTGCAAATAAATTGATAATTTTTGACGATGATAAAGTGTCAGTATTTGAAGGAACTTATGAGGACTTTCTAAATAAAGTTGGATGGAAAGATGAATAGCAAATTGATTGAAAAAAGGCGATGAAAACAAAAGTATATTTTAATAATTCATGTTCTATTTGTAGAACCGAAATAAATGAATATAAAAAACACTCAAAAGATAGAATTGAATGGGTTGATATTTCTACATATAAAGATTCTGAAAGTGAAACTGATAAAAAAACAGACGAACTTTATAGAAGAATGCATGTTTTAGAAAATGGTAAAATAATTTCTGGAGCAGAATCATTTTTAATTATATGGAAACAGATTCCAAAATATAATTTTTTATGCAAAATTTTTAAGAATCCAATTATATTTCCTTTATTTAATATAGTTTATGAAATTATTGCTTATTTTTTATACTTAAAAAGCAAATTATCTAGATGAAAATATTATCAATAAATATTTCACTTCCCAAAAAAATTACATTTAATAAAAAAATCTTAAATACTAGTATATTTAAAACACCAGTAAATAAAAAAGTTAATATTAAAAAAACAGGGATTGAAGGAGATAAACAAGCTGACTTAAAATCGCATGGAGGAGTAAACAAAATAGTATATGCATATTCTTACAAGCATTATAAATATTGGGGAGAGTTATTAAAAAAAGATTTCTCTAATGATTATGGTTTGATTGGTGAAAATTTAACTATTGATGATTTTGATGAAAAAGAATTCTTCATTGGTGATGAATTTCAAATATCAAATGTAATATTGAAAATTACACAACCAAGAATACCTTGCTATAAGTTAGGTATTAAAATGAATGAAAAAGATTTTGTAAATTTTTTCATAAACTATGGCCATTTAGGAATGTATATGAAAGTTATAAAAAGTGGGTTTATAGAAAAAGGTGATAATATAAAATTAATTCGTCGAAATAAAGATACCATGACTATTTATGAAATTTCAAAGCTAATTTTTGATAAAAATGATAATGTTGAAAAAATGAAAAAAGCACTTCAAATTGACTGCCTTTCGGAAGAAATAAAGACGCGTTTTAACACAAGACTTGTTAAACTAGGCCACTACGAAACCTTATAGAATAATAAAATGAAAAAAATTAGAAGTTTTTTTAAAGTTGATTCGAATTTTCAGTTATTAATTATTAATATAGTTTTTGCTTTAACTGGAACTTCGTCACTCTTTTTTGCAGATTATATTTTAAATATACTTTTAGTTAATCAAGATACTTACGGAAATTTTTTTTACTGGTCAACAAGAATTGTTCTTATATTGCCAATATATCAAGTATTATTAATTATATTTGGCTCGATATTTGGTGAGTTTAAGTACTTTTGGAGAATGGAAAAAAAGACCATAAGAAAAATTAGTTCAATTTTTACGAAAAAATAAAATAGTAATTTTGAAGAAATAATTTTGTTACAATAATTTAATGTATTTCTTAAACAAACTTCAAAGAAGGAGATATTATGGACAATGTGAATAGAAAAAAAGTTATATCAATACTTAATGAAATAATGAAATACGAGTTAGGAGGAGTTGTTAGATATACTCATTCCGCATTAATGGTTGTAGGCCCATATAGGGAAAGTTTAATAAGTTATTTTAATGGTCAATCTTCGGAATCACTAACGCATGCACAAAGTGCAGGAGATTTATTAGTAAGCTTAGGTGGGCATCCCTCTCAGGATATCTCTATTATTAAAGAAACTAATAAACACTCAATTGCATCACTATTAGAAGAGAGTTTGGAGCATGAAAGAAAAGCAGTATCCCTTTACAAAGAGTTATTATCTGAGGTTGTTGATAAAAGTATATATTTAGAAGAATACGCTAAAGAGATGATTAAAAACGAAGAGATACATAGTCTTACTGTAGAAAAAATGCTTAAAGATTATGAGTAAAGAAAGTAAATTTTCCGAGAGAGTTTTGTCTGGAGTTCAGCCAACGGGAGGACTGCACCTGGGAAATTATTTAGGGGCCATAAAAAATTTTGTACCACTACAACAGAAGTTTGAATCTTTATTTTGTGTAGTTGACCTTCACGCTATAACTGTGTGGCAAGAACCAAGTGAGCTAGTATCTAAAAAATGTGAGGTAGCAGCAGCTTTTATAGCATCAGGAATTGACCCAAAAAAAAGTATTATATTTAATCAGTCACAAGTCCCAGAACATACGCAGTTATCATGGATATTAAATTGTGTAGCAAGAATAGGTTGGTTAAATAGGATGACGCAGTTTAAAGATAAAGCAGGTAAAAATAGAGAAAATGTAAGTGTTGGTTTGTACACTTATCCAGTACTTATGGCGTCAGATATTTTAATATATAAAGCGACACATGTGCCTGTGGGTGAAGACCAGAAACAGCATCTAGAGCTTGCTAGAGATATAGTATTAAAATTTAATAATGATTTTAAAAGAGAAGTCTTTCCACTTCCAAAACCTATAATAATGGATAATGCTGCAAGAATAATGAGCCTAAGAGACGGCACAAAAAAAATGAGTAAATCTGATATTTCAGAATATTCAAGAATAATGTTGACAGATACAGATGATGAAATTGCCAAAAAAATTAAAAAAGCAAAAACTGATGCAATGCCTCTACCTGGTACAAAAAAAGAACTAGAGAATATGCCAGAAGCTTTAAATTTATTAACAATATACTCAGCATGTCAAGATGAAGAATTTGATTTAGTTTTTGATAAATATCATGGAAAAAATTTCTCAGAGCTTAAGATAGATTTGATAGATGTTGTTATAAATAAAATTAGTCCTATTAGAGAAGAGATGAGTAGGCTGACAACAGATAAAAAATATTTACGAGAAATTCTGGATGTTGGATCTTCAAGGGCAAAAAAAATAGCAGCTGATGTTTTGAAAGAGGTATACGAAGTAACTGGTTTAAATTCAAATATCTAAAAAAAATTGATAAGTCAAAAAAAAATACTTGAAGATTTAATTAATAAAGACAAAAAATTAAAAAAAATTCTTGTTAACTCAAAAAAATGTCCCTTCATATTAAAACCTATAATAAAAGAAGAGGTTTTATTTTTTGAGTTAGCTCAGTCAATTGTAGGCCAGCAAATATCTGCAAAAGTAGCAGATATTATTTGGAAAAGAATGGTCTCTTATTCAAGTTGTAAAAAAAGTTTTTTAATATATATATCGCAATCAAGCCTAAAATGGGCAAGAGAGCAAGGTCTTTCACAAAGAAAGTATGAGTATATTAAGTCTATAGCGGAAAATATAGTTTCCAATAAGCTATCTCTTGAGGTAGTAAAAAAATTAAGAGATGATGACGCTAAAAAATTTCTTCTTTCTTTAAGAGGTGTTGGCCCCTGGACAGCAGAAATGTTTTTGATGTTTGCTTATAAAAGATTAGATGTATTTTCAATTGGGGATATTGCTCTTAGAAGAGCAATAGCAGAAATATACAATATCGACCAGGAAGATCAAAAAGAAATGATTAAAATTTCAAGAAGATGGTCTCCATACAGATCTGTAGTTTGTTGGTATTTGTGGGAATACTTAGGTGTGTAAAGTCAAAAGTCGTATGTAATTCCTTTTCTTTCCCAATCACCGTATCTTGTTGGCTCTAAACCCTTGGGGCCATTTTTTTCTTTTGCTCTAAGTATTGCAACTTCTTTTTTTTTTCTCTCTTTTGCTTCAGCTAAAGCTTTTTGAGCATTTTCTTTATTTTTTTCAATTAAGGTTTTGTTCATTAATCTATATGAGTATTTTCTAATATATTAGAGTATAATACTTTACGTGAATTATTTAAACAATTAGGAAGTTAATTATGAATAAAATTATAAAATTATATGGGTTAGTACTTATTTTATTAATAGGTAATTCAGTTCATGCTGCAGAAACTCATGTTGTCAAAATGTTAAATACTGGAGCCTCGGGCAGTATGGTGTTCGAACCAGCTTTTATAAAAATCAATTCAGGAGACAGTATAAATTTTAAAATGTCAGACGCAGGTCACAATGCAGTTACCGTTGCTGCGCCAGCTGGCAGTGTGCCGTTTGATACAAAATATAAACCAAGCACTTTAGTTCAATTTGATACTAATGGAATTTATCTATATAAATGCTCACCTCATGCAATGATGGCAATGGCTGGATTAATTCAAGTTTCGGATGCAAGCAACAAGGCTGATATGGAAAAAGCAGTTATGAAATTTGAAGGAACTGTAATGATGCCTAATGTTAAAACAAGAATGTCAGATTTGTTAAAAAACAACGTTAAGTAATAAAAAAATATAGAGGTTCATTTTTTTTATAATTATGAATCTTTATATGCTTTTTCAATTCTCTCTTGTCTGCTTTTTTCTTCAGCACAAAATAGAGCAGTTGGTCTGACAAGAAGTCTTTCAATACCTATAGCCTCACCAGTATTTGAGCAATAACCATAACTACCGTCATTTATCCTTATTAAGGCTTCATCTATTTTAGGAAGTAGCTTAGATTCTCTATCTAGTATTCTTAAGCGCAAATGTATTTCTTCTTCTATTTGAGCTCTATCTAGATCATCACATTCTTTTGACTGCTGAGATAATTCTGATCTTTCATTTTCAAGATGCTTTCTTAGCTCTATTTTCATATCAATAAGCTTTTCTCTGAAGAAATCAAGCTGATCTTGATTCATGTATCGACTTGATGCAGCTTTTTTTAGTTTTGCTTCAGTATATTTCATCTAACTATTATTCCTTGTAATTTTTAAATTGATACAAACAAATTTAATTCAGGGGCGTTATTATACAATTGTTTTAGTAACACTCAAGATCTATTTTTCATTTACTTAGGTATTGATTTATATTAGTTTTTATTTGAAGACATTATGTTGAGGCCTTTTAGAAGGTTTATTGCTTCTGATAATTGGTAATCTTTTTCAAGTCTTTTATCTTGAGCTTCCTTTACATCTTCATTCTTCTTCTTATCTGAATTTTTTAAATGCCCTTTTAAATCAGACTCTTTTAGCATCTTATTATCTAATGAAGAGCTTAGTTCGCGGTCTTTAACAATTATATCAGGCGTAATTCCTGTTGCTTGAATAGATCTCCCGTTAGGAGTGTAATATCTTGCTGTCGTTATTTTAACAGCAGTTTTTGACGTAATAGGAAGTATTGTTTGAACAGAACCTTTACCAAATGATTGGGTGCCCATAATAATTGCCCTTTTGTGATCTTGTAAAGCTCCAGCAACAATTTCGGACGCCGAGGCAGAACCACCATTTATTAAAACAACAATGGGTTTTTCTTCTGCTAGATCAATATTATTAGATTTAAATTCATACATTGCATCTTCTGATCTGCCTTTTGTAAATACTAATTTTTTTTTGCCTTTTATAAATGCATCACTAACGTCAACTGCAGCACCTAAAACTCCGCCAGGATTATTTCTCATGTCGATCACATAACCTTTTATGTTTCCCTTTGATTTTGAATTTAAGTCTGATATTGCGTCATAAAGATTTTTCCCGGTTTTATTTTGAAAGCTAGAAATTCTTATGTATCCATAATTTTCATGAATAATTTCATATTTTACACTTTTGACTTTAATTTTAGCTCTAACTATCTTAATTTCTAAAGGTCCATTTTCTCCCTTCCTTGCTATAGAAAGTAAAATTGGCTCACCAACTTTTCCTCTCATTAAATCAACTGCCTGATTGAGAGATAATCCTTTTACAGAGCCACCATCTATTTCAATAATTAAATCACCTGGTTTTACACCTGCTTTAAAAGCTGGGGTATCATCGATAGGAGTTATAACTTTAACAAATCCATCTTCCATAGTTACTTCTATTCCTAGCCCGCCAAACTCTCCTTTTGTTCCAATTTTAAGATCTTTAAAGTCTTTTTCATTCAAAAAGGTTGAGTGGGGATCTAAGCCTTCAAGCATGCCTTTGATAGCATTGTCAAAGAGCTCTTTATCTGAAACATCTTGAACATAGTTTTGTTTTATTTTTAGATAAACTTCAGAAAATGCTTGTAACTGATTTAGAGGTAAATTTGTCTTGGCCGCGTAAGCATGATTACTATCTTTAAAGTAAAATAAAGTGCTTATTGAAAATATCGCTAAAAAGCCAAACAAGATATTTTTATTTTTAATAAATTTCATCACACTATAGTAGTAGAATTTGGTCACAGAGCCAAACTAATATTTCGCTATATGGCAAAATTCAGAGTTTACGAATACGAAAACCTTTTTTTTATATTGTATTAAAATTATTTAACTCAATAAGGTTATACTAATATAGATATAAAAAACCTTATAAGTTACTAAAATTACTAATAATTAATTTATTAGACATATCTAATATTGATTGGTAACATGAATATAAGTTAAAAATAATAATTATAAATAAAAAAAAGAGGGAAGCTTAATGTCTGAAGCTGCAAGAGAAAAAATTGATCATAGTAGTGTAAGTCAAGATGATATAGATAGAGCATCACGCTCTATAAAAGCTATGTCTCACCCATTAAGACTTAAAATTTTATGTATACTTGGAGACTCTGAATTTAGCGTCCAAGATATAGTTGATATTGTTGGTACATCTCAAAGCAACATATCCCAACACTTAGGTATATTGAAAGACAAAGGAGTTTTAGCAACAAGAAAAGAAGCTAACAAGGTATTCTACAGAGTTAGCGATGAAAGAACTTTAAAGTTATTAGAAATGATGAGAGATGTTTTTTGTACCCCAAGGAAGTAAGAGTAAATAATCATCATGGAAGAATATTATAATTTTATTTCAAACAATCCAGTATTATTTATATTATTTTTTGTAATACTTGGTTTTATTATATTTAATGAGTATAAAACCTTAACTCAAAAATTTAAAAATATTACACCACAAGATGCAGTTTTTTTAATTAATAAAGATGCCTTTATTCTTGATGTTAGAGAAAGTTCAGAATTAAACCAAGGAACAATAAAAGATTCAAAACACATAAACTTTTCTTCTGTTGAAACTAGTTTAGATTCTATAAAAAAATATAGCAGCAAACCCACGATTGTTTATTGTAAGTCAGGCGTTAGATCTGCAACAATATCAAACATACTGTTAAAAAATAATTTTAATGAGGTTTACTCAATGAAAGGTGGATTTGAAGCATGGGTATCAGATAATCTTCCAGTAGTAAAAAGTTAATTATGAAAGCAGAAATTTATTCAACAGCTATATGTCCTTATTGTGTAAGAGCAAAAATGTTGCTTGAAAAAAGAAATATTAATTATGTTGAGTACAGGATTGATCAAGATAATAAAATGTTCGAAAAAATGCTGGAGTTATCAGGTGGAAGACAGTCAGTGCCTCAGATTTTTCTAGATGAAAAACACATTGGCGGATTTGATGATTTAGTTGATTTAGATTTAGAAGGTGGCTTGGATAATAATGAATGATCAATTAAAAATTATATAAATAAGATGTCAGCTACTGATGCAATAATAGTGGGTGCTGGTTCATGGGGTAAAGCTCTTGCACACACTTTAGTAATAAATAAAAAAAAAATTACTATTTATTCTAGGAACAAAGAAAACAATAGCCAGAATATTTCGCAAATTAATAACATAGATGAAGTTTTTCAAAATAAATCTCCAGTAATAATAGCAACACCAGTAAACTCACTAAAAGAAATTGGAAATATAATAAAAAAAAATAACTTTGAAGGGCCAATTATTTTAGCTTGCAAAGGAATAGATGCAGAAACAGGCTTATTCCCATCACAAATACTTAGTAGTTTTACCTCAACTAATAATTTAGCAGTGCTATCTGGACCATCTTTTGCAGCCGAGGTTATAAAAAATAAACCTACAGCAGTTACAATAGCCTCCAGTAATAAAAACGTATTAGAAGTATTTACAGAAATGTTTCATAGTAAGTTTTTTAGAGTTTATGCATCTAATGACATAATTGGTTGCCAATTAGGAGGTGCTATGAAAAATATTTTATCAGTCGCAGTAGGTATATCAGATGGCCTAGGTCTTGGACCAAATGCAAAAGCAGCATTAATAACAAGAGGAATATTAGAAATAAAAAGTCTTGGAGAGATGTTGAATTGTAATGATCGAACTATTTACGGTTTAAGTGGCTTAGGAGATCTTGTTTTAACTGCGAACGATGATTTATCTAGAAATAGAAGTTTTGGTTTGGAGATTGCAAAAGGTTTAAGTATAAAAGAAGCGGAAAAAAAAATTGGGCATATAGTAGAGGGCATATACGCCTCCAAAGGTCTCAATATACTAATCAAAAAACATTCATTAAATCTACCTATATGTAGTAAAGTATTTGATATAATAAATGGTCAAATAAGTCCTGCTGATGCTGTCAATGAATTGTTGGTAAGAGAACAAACAAAAGAATTTGTTTGATTTTATAAATATGAGGACGTAATTACACGTATAAAATGTTGTATAAATTATTTAAATATTATTTAAACAAAGTTGATCCTGAAATAGCTCACAAAATTGCAATTAAATTCATAAAGTCTCCATTAGCATCAATTGGTGTTTCTTCAAACAAAAAATATAAAAATCTTAATCAAACAATACTTAATATGAAATTTGAAAATCCAGTAGGGCTTGCTGCTGGCTTTGATAAAAATGCAGAAATTTATAATAATATACATAAATTAGGATTTGGATTTTCAGAAGTTGGGACAATAACGCCAGAGCCACAAGATGGAAATTTAAAACCACGAGTTTTTAGATTGCATGAAGATAAAGCTATTATCAATAGACTTGGTTTTCCAAATCATGGTATGAAAAGTATAAGAAAGAGAATTCAGAACAAAAAGCCAAATGGTATTTGCGGCATAAATATTGGCCCTAATAAAAAAAACGCCACAATTATAGATGACTATTTACTTTGTTTTAACAATTTTTTTGATTTAGCAGCTTATATTACAATTAATATATCATCACCAAATACTCCTAATTTAAGAGAGCAGCATGAAGAAAGTAAAATTATAAAATTAATAGATTCTGTGAAAAAAATAAGAGAAGAGAAAAACTCGAAAGTTCCAATTTTTTTTAAAATTTCACCTGATATAAGTGACGTAGAAATAAATAATTTATCTGCTATATTTTTAGAAAAAAATATTGATGGGTTAATATTAACAAATACTACTATTAAAAACAAAAGCAAACTATTGAGTAAATATAAAGAAGAGAGTGGAGGTTTATCAGGTTTACCATTAAATGATTATTCAAATATGGCTATTCAGAAATTTTATAAAAAACTTGGAGATAAGATTCCAATTATAGGTGCTGGCGGCATAAATAATGGCAAGAGTGCATTCGATAAAATTAAATCTGGAGCATCCCTATTACAACTATACACATCACTAGTATATGAAGGCCCATATGTTGCAAATAAGATTAATAAAGAACTTAGTAATATAATTGAAAAGAATGGGTACAGAAATATATCAGAAATAATAGGATTAGATTGCAAATGATAAAAAATTACTAAGCTTTAATTATTTTTAATTTTATTTGATATTGTATTCCTTCCCCAGCCCAATATTTTTGCAGCTTCGGTTTTATTTCCATTAGATAATTTTAGGGATGATTTAATTAATACTTTTTCATATGCGATATCAATATCTTTTGAAATATTTATTGATTTATTATTATAGCTTTTCAAAATCCATAATTCTAAAATATCTTCCCAACTTTTTATATTTTCTAATTCATCTACTTCATCTACTTCATTGAGTAATTCTTTAGGAAGATCTTCTAATGTGACTTCAGAACCAGAAGACATGATTGTCAAATATTTACATATATTTTGTAATTCCCTAATATTACCTGGCCAATCATACTTTAGAAAAATTTTTTTTACGTCGTCTGTAAGGTTCTTTTGTGGAGTTTTATATTCTTCAGAATATATATTGATAAAATGGTTAGTTAAATCCAATATGTCACTTCTTCTGTCCTTTAGACTAGGTAATATAATTTTAATAGCATTAATTCTATGCAAAAGATCCTCTCTAAATAGATCTTTTGCGACAAGCATCTTCAGATCTTTGTGAGTAGCAGTAATAACTCTGGTCTTTACTTTAATTGGTTTAGAACCTCCTACTCTAAAAAATTCACCTTCTTGAAGTACTCTTAGTAATCTAGTTTGTACTTCCATTGGCATATCACCAATCTCATCTAAGAATAAGGTCCCATCAGTAGATTGCTCAAATCTACCTATTCTTTGACTATAAGCTCCAGTAAAAGAACCTTTTTCATGCCCAAAAAGTTCTGATTCCAGTAATTCTGTTGGGATTGCTCCAGTATTAATTGCAATAAAAGGATTATCTTTTCTATCGCTATTATCGTGTATAGCTTTTGCTATTAATTCTTTACCTGTACCAGTCTTACCAAGTATTAAAACTCCAACATCTGTTTTTGCAATTTTACCAATGGATTTATATATAACTTGCATTGATTCAGACATACCAATAATTTTTGAAACGTCTTTTGTGTATTTAATTTTATCTTGAGAATAAGCTTGTCTTAAATTATTACTTGCCTTTTCTACTAACTTAACGGTTTCATTTATATCAAAAGGCTTAGTAATATAATCATAAGCTCCTTTCTTTAAAGAACTAACCGTAGTTTCTAAATCAGAAAAAGCAGTCATTATAATAATTGGTATTTTTGGGTATTCTCTTTTAATTTTTTCTAACATATCTATACCGCTCATTCCTGGCATTCTAATATCTGAAATTATTACATCAGGTTGAAAATTTTCTATATCTAAAATCATAGCTTTTGGGTCATCATAAACAAATACCTTATAATTATTTTTGGTAAGAGCTTTTTCTAAAACCCACCTAATTGATTTATCATCATCAACAACAAATATTTTTTTCATAGAATCGCACATCTTTAATAGATCTCAATTGGTAGAATAATTTTAAAAATAGTCTTGTCTTTATTTTCTGTATATACAATAACTCCTTTATTTAGTGAAACTAATCTCTGGGATATAGATAATCCTAAACCAGAGCCTTCAGCTTTATCAGTAACTAGTGGCAAAAATAACTTATTTTTAATTTCATCACTAATGCCAATTCCGTCATCAATAATACTTACAACTACAACTAATTTATATTTTATAGAATTTATAGTATAGTTTCTTTCAATCCTTGTTTTTAATTCAACAACACCATTATTTGTAGTAGCTTCTTGTGCATTTTTTACTATATTTAATAGTGACTGGATGATCATATCTTTATCAATATTTACGTTTGGTATACTTGGATCAAAATTTACAAGAAAAAAAGATTTTTTATCTTTTTTAGTATCTAAAATTTTTATAACCCTATTTACGATTGAATGAATATTGATGCTCTCAAAAAAAGGTTCATTTTTTGGCCCAAGCATTTTATCAATATAGTTTCTTAATCTATCAACTTCGCCAATAATAATATCTGTATAGTCTTTTTGCGCAATACTTAATTCGCTTTCAAGAAGTTGAGCAGCACCTTTTATCCCGCCTAAAGGGTTTTTAATTTCATGTGCGATTGATCTGGTTATCATTTTTGTAGTATTGTCTCTATCAATAAAATTTGCATTTTTTTCTATGTCCTTTTGCCTTTGAATTAGATTTACTTCTAGTAACACGTATTTCTCGTTATCGATATATATTGCTTGAACATTGCAATCTATATGATGCTTAACTTTGTTTTTTAAAGATATTTCAACGTCCCTAGATACTGATGATTGATTTAGTGCAATAGCATCATAAACTTGATTTACAATAATATTATTTTTATGCGCAAAGATAGCTTCAATTTTTGTTTTCACTAAATTAGCTTTACTATTATGAAGAAAACTTTCTCCTGAAGCATTTATATGTACTATTTCCATAAATTTGTTGGTAATTATTACGGAGGTAGAAATATTATCTAATATGTTAAATGTATCCATTCTATAATTTATATATTTTCTATATTTAATTGAATAAATAATTATTATAAATCAGTTTTAGAGTAAATGCACAAAAAATGTGCATTAATAAAAATAAAGAACGCCCTATAATAGGGCGTTAGTGAATATAAATCAGAGGTATATTATAAACTATAATACATTTCAAACTCTAAAGGATGAGTGTTAGCTTGAAAAGCTTGCACTTCCTCCATTTTAAGAGCTATATATGCATCTATAGTGTCGTCATCAAAAACTCCACCAGCTTTTAAAAATTCTCTATCTGAATCTAGCGCTCTAAGAGCTTCATCAAGTGAAGAACATACATGAGGAATCTTAGCCTCTTCTTCTGGACTTAGGTCATCAAATAAATCAATATCCATATTTGGCCCTGGATCTATTTTATTTTTTATGCCATCTAAACCTGCCATCATTAATGCCGTAAATGTTAGGTAAGGATTTCCACATGCATCTGGGAAACGCACCTCAATTCTTCTACCTTTTTCATTTGCTACATAAGGAATCCTAATACTTGCTGATCTATTCTTAGCTGAATAAGTTAAGATTGTTGGTGCTTCAAATCCTGGAACAAGTCTTTTGTAACTATTTGTGGCAGCATTTGAGAAAGCATTTATAGCTTTTGCATGTTTAATAACACCACCTATATAATATAGAGCTAATTGTGACAAACCTCCATATTCATTCCCAAGAAACAAATTTTCACCATTAGAAAAGAGAGACATATGAACATGCATACCATTCCCATTGTCATTTATTATTGGCTTAGGCATAAATGTTGCCGTTTTACCATAATTGTGAGCTACGTTATGTATAACGTATTTCATAACTTGGTTTTGATCTGCTCTTTTAACCATCGTATTAAATTTTGTTGCAATTTCACATTGGCCAGCAGTAGCAACCTCGTGATGATGAACTTCAGTTTCAATTCCCATTTCTTCAAGCACGTTACACATTGCAGAACGTATATCTTGAAATGAGTCTACTGGCGGAACGGGAAAATAACCACCCTTAATACCAGGTCTATGTCCAGTATTACCTTCAGCATAAGGTTCGCCAGAACTAAAGCATCCTTCTTCAGATTCAATTCTGTAAAAAGACTCACCTATTTCATTTCCATATGTCACAGAATCGAAAATAAAAAATTCAGGTTCTGGGCCAAAATATGCTGTATCTGCAATACCGGAATCAATTAGATATTTTTCAGCTCTATTTGCTATAGATCTTGGATCACGACTATATCCCTCTCCAGTACTTGGCTCAATGATATTACACCTAACAGTTAGAGTGGCATCACTAAAAAATGGGTCCATGATTGCAGAATCTACATCTGGCTTAAGAATCATGTCCGATTCATTGATTGCTTTCCATCCAGCAATTGATGAACCATCAAACATTTTTCCGTCTTCAAATAAAGATTCATCTACAGCACCAACGGGAATCGTTACATGTTGCTCCTTACCTTTTGTATCAGTGAAACGTAAATCAACAAATTTTACGTCATTCTCCTTTATTGTTTTCATTATATCTGACATTATTCGCTCCTATATGTATTACGTTAATTTCATTATTGCTATTAAATCATGCATATTATGTGCCAAGTAACACTAGGCGTAAAATATGACTAAAATTGTGTTAAATTGTTTGTACAATTCAATAATATATGAGATTTATATAGTAGTATATTAATAATTCAAATTCTGAACTTTGTTTTATAATAGAACTTATTTGTATGGATATCTTTAAATTATGACTTTTCAAGAAATTATATTTAAATTAAAGTCTTTTTGGGCAAGTAAGGGATGCGTATCTTTAGAGCCTTATGACTTCCCTGTGGGGGCAGCAACATTCCACCCATCTACCTTCCTCAGAGCTTTAGGGCCTGAACCATGGAAAGCAGTATATGCTCAACCATGCAGAAGACCTACAGATGGTAGATATGGAGAAAACCCAAATAGGCTGCAACATTATTATCAACTCCAAGTAATATTAAAACCATCACCTGACGACATTCAAGATCTATATATTGAATCATTAGAAAGCTTAGGTGTTGTAAGAAAAAAAAATGACATTAAATTTATTGATGATAATTGGGAATCGCCATCATTAGGAGCAGCGGGAGTTGGATGGGAAGTACTATTAAATGGTATGGAAATAAGTCAGTTTACATACTTCCAACAAGTAGGGGGCATAGAATGTAAGCCAGTAGCAGGAGAGCTTACGTATGGCTTAGAAAGAATAGCTATGCATCTTCAGTCAGTGGATAATTTATACGATATTAAATGGAACGATGATATTACTTATGGTGAAATATATTTGCAAAACGAAGAAGAAAATTCAAAATACAATTTTGAATTAGTAGAGCCTAAAATATTAATTAAGCTCTTTGAAGATGTGGAAAAAGAATGTAATAAACTCTTATCAAAAGATTTGCCAATTCCAGCATATGATATGTTACTACAAAATTCACATACTTTAAATTTGTTAGACTCAAAACAAGCTATTTCTTCAACAGAAAGACAAGCATATATATTAAGATTGAGAAAATTATCTTTTCTTGTTGCTAAAAAATATTTAGAAAACAGAAATAAATTAAATTTTCCATTAATAAAAAAATAATTAATTATGGTAAATAAAAAATTACTTTTTGAGATTGGGGTAGAAGACTTACCATCAAAAAATTTAGATATTTTTTCTGAAAAAATAAAAAAAAGTATTGAAGAAAATTTTAAAAAAAATTCAATTAGTTTCTCTTCAATAAATAACTTCTACACAAATATAAGATTAGTATTTATAGTTAATGAAATAAGTGAAGAAATAATTTTAGAAAAAAAAATAATTAAAGGACCACCGCTAGCTAAATGCTATGACATTTCTAATAATCCAACGAAGACAGGTTTGGGCTTTGCTAAAAAATATAAGACAGAGCTACACTTATTAAAAGAAGAAGAGATTGATGGTCAAAAATATATTTTATATGAACAACCAGAATCTAGAATTAAAATCAAAGATATAATTCCTAAGATTATAGAAGAATCTATAAATAAAGTTGAAGAGCAAAAAAAAATGAGATGGGGTAGTGCTGATATTTCATTTATAAGACCAATAAGATGGATTCTATTAATGCTAGATAATAAACATTTGCAAGCCACAATACTTGGCGTTGATACTAATAATTATACATATGGAAATAAAATTAATTCAAGTGAAAAAATTAGGGTTAACAATTATGATGAATATTTTACTTTACTCAAGAAAGAAAACGTAGAAATTGATACGGAAGTGAGGAAAGATATAATTCAAAAAGAAATATATAATATTATTTTATCAAATGAATTTGAGGAAAATGTAGATTATAAATTAGTTGATGAATTAAGTAATATGGTCGAATATCCCTACGTATTCTTAGGTACTTTTCCTAAAAAGTATTTAGAATTACCAAGAGAGGTATTGGAATATGTAATACAAGATACACAAAAATACTTTCTAGTTTATAAAAAAAAAGAAATAACTAATTTTTTTATTGGCATATCCAATGTAAAAATAAATAAAAATATTGTAAAGGGTCATGAGAGAGTAGTAAATCCTAGACTTGATGATGCGCAGTTTTTTATATCTAAGGACTTATCGAGTAATATTTTTGAGAAAAAAGATTTTTTAAAAAGGTTAATTTTCCATAAGAATCTTGGAAGTATGTTTGATAAAGTTCAAAGGATTATTGAATTATCATCATATATAAATACTCAAAGTTATGCAGATAAAAAACTCATGTTTAAAGAAATCGCTGAGATATGTAAATTAGACTTAATATCAAATATGGTTGTGGAAATTCCCAAGTTACAAGGTTACATAGGTTGCTATTATGCAAAAAAACTAGGGTTTAATAATATTGTTTCTGAAGGCATTAGAGAACATTATGCGCCTAGAAATGCCGAAGACGAAATTCCATCTAGTGTTGATGCTCAAATTGTTTCTATGGCAGATAAGTTAGATACAGTTGTTGGAATATTTTTAGTTAATGAAAAGCCAACTGGTACTAGAGATCCCTTGGGTGTCAGAAGGTCAACAAATGGATTTTTAAGAATATTAATTAAAACAAACTTTAGTATAAATTTAACACAATTGATCAACACTTCTTTTAGGGTAATTTCCTGTAAATTTGATGAATTAAAAGATAATAAAGAGGGTTTGCTGGCCTGCCATTCTTTTTTCAAAGAAAAGTTAATATCAATTTTTAAAGAAGATTATGGTTTCAATGAGAGCGTAATTTTATCTGTTATTAATAGTAATAAAACTTTGAACACTTATGAAATGTTAAAAAAAGTTCAAGCATTGGAGATTATATTAGAGAATTCTAATTATGAAGAATTATTTGGTAATGCTAAGAGAGTTTCTAATATCTTAAAGAAATCTAATTTAACTCTATCTTCAAATATTGAAGAAAATTTACTAAGAGAATCTAGCGAGAAGATATTATATAATGCTATTAATAATATTACAGATGAACTTAATTTAGCTCTAGAGAAAAATAATTATGCAGAATATCTAGAAAAATTAAATACTCTGAATCCTTATGTAAAGATATTCTTTGATGAAGTTATGATTAATACTAACGAAGAAAATATTAAACTAAATAGACTGTCTCTATTAGACTCTATTAATAATTTTTATACTAATATAGCGAATATTTCAATTTTGAGTCACTAAAAAAGATTATGGTAATAGGCAAACAACTGCAAAAATTTATTTTAAAAAGGTTTTTCCCTTTTAAGGATTGGATTACGGATTTACGAAATCCTAAAATATTAAGAGCAGATATAGTGGCTGGGCTTACTGTCGCTTTAGTTTTAGTTCCACAATCTATGGCATATGCGCAATTAGCAGGGCTGCCACCATATTACGGTTTGTACGCTTCATTCCTGCCAGTAGCAATAGCTTCCATCTTTGGTTCTTCAAGGCAATTAGCTACAGGGCCAGTCGCAGTTGTAAGTTTATTGACAGCAGCAGCTTTAGAACCTATTGCAAGTAATGATCCTACAGGATATGTTGCTTATGCAATCATGCTAGCTTTTTTAGTGGGTATCTTTCAGCTATCTTTAGGTCTTTTGCGAATGGGTGTTCTAGTTGATTTTCTATCTCACCCTGTTGTAACAGGATTTACAAATGCTGCTGCTATAATAATAGCAACATCTCAATTATCAAAATTATTTGGCGTCAGTGTGGTATCAGCTGAACACCACTACCAGACTATCATAAATGTATTGTCTGAATCATTAGTTAGTACCCATACCCCGACTTTATTAATGGGTCTTTTGGCAATATTTTTAATTCTACTTACTAGAAAAATATCAATTAAATATCCAGCAGTTCTGATTTCTGTAGTAATAACTACAGTAATCTCTTGGTATATTCAATTTGAGACTAACTATGGTGGAAAAGTAATTGGAGTTGTGCCAGATGGTTTGCCTACAATTCAGATGCCACAAATTGATTTTGATCAATTAATAAACTTGGGAACTGTCGCTATAGCTATAAGCCTTATAGGATTTATGGAGGCAATCTCAATTGCTAAAGCAATGGCTACTCAAACAAAACAAAGGTTAGATGCTGACCAAGAATTAATAGGACAAGGCTTAAGTAATATAGTGTCTAGTTTTTTTCAAGGTTATCCAGTATCCGGATCATTTTCAAGATCAGCAGTAAATATATCTGCAGGCGCAGTAACAGGATTTGCATCAGTTGTTACAGGTTTAGTTGTTGGTATAACTTTATTATTTTTAACTCCACTATTATATCACCTTCCACAAGCAACATTAGCGGCTGTAATAATAACTGCTGTGATAAATTTAATTAAATTTAAGCCAATTAAATATGCTTGGAGAGTTCAAAAACATGATGCAATCATATCTATAATTACCTTTTTTGTAACTTTATTACTAGCGCCAGAGCTAGAGCTTGGAATAATAGTCGGAATAGTTTTGTCTCTTGGAAGTTATTGCTATAGATCAATGAGACCAAGAGTAATATGTTTATCAAAAAATACACAAGGAGTATTTAGAAATTCAGACGCGAATAATATACCTAAATGTTGCTCTATTTCGGTAATGAGATTTGACGGGCCTCTAATATTTACAAATGCAGGGCATTTTGAGAATGAAGTAATTGAGAGAGTTGCGACAAAACCTGAGCTAAGATACTTTATAATCGATGCTATAGCGATAAATGAGATAGATGCTACAGGTCAAGAAGTACTGCATAGCTTATCAAGTAGACTTTACGAGCAAAATATTAATTTATTTTTTGCTAGGGTTCATAAACCAATAATTAAAATTTTTTCAGATACAGGTTATTCAAAAGGGCAATGGAAGAATAATTTTCATAGAACAATAGACGATGCAATAGAATATGCTTGGTCTGATCTAGGTTGTACAAATGTATCTCCACCATTTTGCAAAAGTGAAGTGTGCCCAATGAATAGAAATACAGCAGGATTAGATTCAATTTATGAGGCAAGTATAAAAAATATAAAAAATAAATAATTTATTTTACTTTGTAGCACAATTCAGTAATTCTATGGCCAAGCAATATACCTCGTTTTTCAAATTTTGTTAAAATTCTATTTTTAAATAAATATCTATCATTTTCTTTCGAAAAATTATAGTTTTCATCTAGCAATTCAATAATATGATCTGCATAATTAGACCAGTCAGTAACAATTTTTAAGAATCCACCCTTATTAATTTTTTTGCTAACTAAATTTAAAAAACTTTCATCTATAATTCTTCTTTTATGATGTTTTTTTTTTGGCCATGGATCAGGGTAAAATAATGAAATTCCATATAAGCTTTTATCAGTAATATAATTTTCCAAAAATTCAATTGCATCACAATTTGATATTTTTAAGTTATTTAATTTATTTTCTGATATTTGTTTTAATATATTTCCTACTCCTGCATCGTAAACTTCTAATCCAATAAAATTTAAATCCTGAAAATTTTTTGCAATATCTGTGAGTAATTTTCCATCACCAAAACCAATATCTAAAATACATGGGTTATAATTATTAAATAATTCTTGGCAACTTAATATTTTATTTGAATTAAAAAAATTTATATTATATTCTTTTTTTTCTAAAATTTTTTTTTGAGAGTTTGTCAGCCTTCCACTTCTTTTAACATAGCTTTTAAGTCGAATTTGCTGGCTCATGATATTGAATTTTTTTTATTACTTGATGGTATAGCTATATCACTTATTTCCATCCTTTTTGCTTCGTAAGCTTTTCTTCCAGATATAACTGCATATTTCATTGCCTCAGCCATTAATATTGGGTTATCTGACATTGCTATGGCTGAGTTTAATAAAACTCCATCACAACCAAGTTCCATTGCTATAGTCGCATCACTAGCTGTGCCAATACCAGCATCTACTATGATTGGAACATTTGCATTATAAATAATTTTTTTAAGATTTTTTGAATTCATTATTCCTTTGCCAGTACCAATTGGTGAAGCCAATGGCATGACAGCTATACACCCAATCTCCTCTAGTTCTCTGGCTAGGGCTACATTGTCAGTTGTGTAAACCATGATGGAAAAACCAAGTTTCACAAGTTCTTTAGCAGCTACTAAAGTTTCTTCTTCATTTGGTAAAAGAGTATCTTTGTCGGCAAGGACTTCTAATTTAACTAAATTATCTCCTAACAATTCTTTCCCTAATAGGGATACTCTTATTGCGTCATCAGCAGTAAAACAACCCGCAGTATTTGGTAAAATTTTATATTTTTTTGAGTCTATAAAGTTTAGCAAACTCTCTTGATTAGTATCTTGACCTAAATTAGTTCTTTTGATTGCTACTGTGATCATTTCAGCGCCACTAGATTTAAGAGCGTTCTTAGTTTCATTAAAATCTTTATATTTCCCACTTCCAATTATTAGTCGTGAATTATACAATTTATTATTTAATATTAGACTCATTTTTAACCACCACCAACAGCTGTAATAATTTCAATTACATCGCCTTCTTTTATTTTCTTTTCTTTCCACATACTTTTAGTAATAATTATTTTATTTACTTCAATAACAATATTTTTATTATTAATATTATTTAATTTTAAAAAATTTTCTAAGTTGATATTTTTTTCTATGGAGATCTTATCGCCATTTACTATTATATTCATGCTTTAACTAATGTGTTGCTTCATGGTTTTAACATAATGTTTAGAAGAAAAACTAATATATTCTAACTCTTTTTCAGTTAATTTTCTTGCAGGTTTTGCGGGGGATCCTTTATATAGCATACCCGATTCAATTATTTTGTTTGGACCTACAAGACTCCCAGCAGCTAACATAGAATTACTTTCAATAATTGCCCCATCTAGGATTATGCTTCCAATACCTATTAGACATTTATTTTCTATGGTACATGCATGAAGTATTGCCCCATGGCCAATAGTAACATCATTCCCAATTAACAAAGGAGTTCCTCTTGGTGTAAAAATATTATCACTTGTGACATGAAGGATTGAACCGTCTTGAATATTAGTTCTTTCTCCAATAATAATCTTTTGTACATCACCCCGTGCAACAGTCATAGGCCAAATAGAAGACTCTGCGCCAATACTTACATCACCAATTACTATAGAATCCTCATCCACATAAGCTGTGCTATGAATATTAGGCTCAAAATCTTTAAATTTTCTTATTGTCATTTTTTTGTTGTATTATAGTTTTCATGCCAACTATATTAAATTATTTCTTTCATGTTTAAAAATAAATTTTTCCTATATATTAAACTAATGCGACTTGATAAGCCCATTGGTATTTTATTGTTATTATGGCCAACATTCTGGGTAATTACATATTCTCAAGAAGGTAATATTTATAATTTAATTAGTTTAATTTTTCTCATAGGAGTAATTTTAACCAGAACTATAGGCTGTGTTGTGAATGATTTTTTTGACAAAGACTTTGATAAGTATGTTGAGAGAACAAAAGATAGGCCATATGCTTCTAGTTTAATTAGTAAAAGAGAAGTTTTCATAATATTTTCAATTTTAGCAATAATAAATCTTACTCTGCTTATCTTTTTAAATATTAAAACTGTCTATATAGCTTGCATAGCAATAGTATTTATTATCACTTATCCTCTTACAAAAAGATTTTTTATAGCCCCGCAAGTTTTTCTCGGTTTGACTTTTGGAATTTCGACCCTAATGGCTTATACAGCATCAACAAATCAAATTCCCAACCTTATTTCCTGGATATTCTTTTTTTCAACAGTTATTTGGGTAACTATGTTTGATACTATATATGCTATGTCAGATAAAAAAGATGATATTAAGATAGGTGTAAACTCAACAGCAATACTCTTCGGAGCTTACGATAAAATTATAATTGGCATACTGCAGGCAACTTTTTATACTACTTTTGCTTATATTGGTTATTTAGAAGAATATACTTACATTTTTTTCTTTTTTCTTATTCTCGCTATGCTAGTAGGTGTGTATAATCAAATATTAATAAAAAAAAGAGAGCCAAAATTTTGTATAATAGCTTTCAAAAATAATCAATATATAGGTTTGTTAATTTTCTTAGGTATATATGGAGAGTATCTTTTATGAGTAATATACGTAATAACTGGAAATTAGAAGAAGTTTTAGAGCTTTTTAATAAGTCATTTAATGAATTGTTGTTTGAAGCACATGATACTCATATTCAAAATCATAAAAAAGATATGGTACAAGTCTGCACACTGTTATCAATTAAGACGGGTGGCTGCCCAGAAGATTGTGGTTACTGCTCACAAAGTATGCATAGCGATGATCCTATAGAAGCAACACCATTGATGTCTTTAGAAGAGGTAAAGAAGCAGGCCACATTAGCTCGAGATCAAGGGTCTACAAGATTTTGTATGGGAGCAGCGTGGAGAAGACCAAGTAATAAAAATATTGATAGGGTTATTAAAATGATTAACGTAGTTCATGACCTAGGAATGGAGAGCTGCGTAACACTTGGAATGTTGTCAGAAGATCAAGCAGTAAGACTCTCAAAATCAGGTTTAAATTATTATAATCATAATCTTGATACATCGCGTGAATATTATACAAAAGTAATTAGCACAAGAAACTATCAAGATAGATTAAATACTTTAAAATATGTTAGAGAATCAGGCATTAAAGTCTGCTCAGGCGGAATATTAGGACTTGGTGAATCTAGAGATGATAGGGCAAAACTTTTAATAGAGTTAGCAAACTTAGATCAGCATCCAGAGTCAGTCCCAATAAATATGTTAGTACAAATGGAAGGTACAAGATTATATGAAAACAAAAAAATTGATGAGCTAGAATTTGTTAGGACAATTGCTGCCACAAGAATAATGATGCCAAACACCTATGTCAGACTTTCTGCTGGAAGAGAGTCTATGGCTGAATCAATGCAAGCATTGTGTTTTTATGCAGGAGCAAATTCAGTATTTTATGGTGAAGAATTATTAACTGCACCTAATGTAGAAGTTGAAAAAGATAGGGAATTATTTGGTAAGCTTGGTATGAAAATAGAAGGAGATAGTGATCAAATTGATAGTCTTAATGACGCAAAGACAGTAAAAATAGAAAAAAAACAAAATATTTATAATTTAAAATTAATTAATTAATTATTAAAAATAAATTTGGAAAAAAAAATAATAAAAAAAAATCTTAAAGAAATAAAGCTATCAGGTAATTATAGAATTAGGAAGATAAAAGATTCTGGAAATTCTCATCTTTTCTTTTATAAAAATAAAGAGTATCTTTCTTTTGCAAGTAATGATTATCTTTCTCTGGCTAACGATAAAAGAATCATAAATGCTGCAAAAATAGCACTAGACAAACATGGTTATAGTACAAGTTCTTCAGCCCTAATATCAGGATATACATCGTCTCATCATAAATTAGAAGAAGAAATTTCAGAATTTTTAGGCCAAGAAAAAACATTACTATTTTCTACTGGGTACCAAGCGAATCTTGGGGTAATAAAATCATTAGTTTCCAGAGGTGATAATATTATTGCTGATCAGTTGAATCACGCATCGTTAATAGATGGCTCAATCTTATCTAGAGCAAATTTCAAAAGATACAATCATAATGATTATAAGGATTTAGAAAAAATAATATTAAAATGCAAAGCAAAAAATAATCTTATCATTAGTGATTCCCTTTTTAGTATGGATGGAGACATTGCTAACATAAAAAAATTAAGTATAAAAGCCAGGAAACATAAATCTTCGTTATTGATTGACGAGGCACATTCTTTAGGAGTATTTGGTCCAGAGGGAAGAGGGTTAGTTTATGGATCTTCGTTAAGTAAAGAAAAAAATATTTTTGTGACAGGCACTTTTGGAAAGTCTATAGGCACATTTGGGGCTTTTTTTTCTGGCGATCAAAATTATGTTGAATATGTTATGCAAAAATCTAGAAGTTATATATATTCTACTTCATTGCCAGTAAATGCAGTTGAAGCTACAAGGGAATCTTTGAAAATTATAAATAAAGAAAGCTGGAGAAGAGAAAAATTATTTTCTTTAATAAATTATTATAAAAAAAATATACATAAATCGGGATTTATATCTTTGGAAAGTGACTCACAAATTCAAGCTTTGTTAATAGGTAGTAGTAAAGATGCAATGCACATAAGCGAAGAACTTCTAAAAAAAAGTATTTATATTCCAGCGATCAGACCACCAACAGTAAAAGAAGGAAGTTCGAGGCTTAGGGTCTCATTGACAGTTGATCACGAAGAAGATGATATTGATTACTTAATAAATATTTTACATACGATATCAATAAATCTTGTACAATCTTAAAATGAGCAAGAAAATAAAAATATTACTTGGTGTAACAGGAGGAATTGCTGCCTATAAATCAGCAGAAATAGCTAGATTATTGATTAAAAAAAATTATTTAGTGAAAGTTGTTATGACACGTACAGCTGAGGATTTTATTACCCCATTAACATTTGAGACACTAACAAATGAAAAAGTGTATCCATACAATGCAGTTGAAAAAGATTCCCCTATGCTTCATATAGACCTAGCGAGATGGGCTGACATCATATTGATTGCTCCAACAACAGCAGAATTTTTATCAAAAATATTACACGGTAGAGCAGATGATATGCTATCAACTATATGTCTAGCATACGATAAAAAATTGGTATTAGCTCCAAGCATGAATAAAAATATGTGGGCAAATAAAGCAACTCAAGAAAACTATAAAATTTTAAAAAAAAGAGGAATTTTTTTCTCAGGACCAGAATATGGAAGTCAGGCATGTGGAGATATAGGATCAGGGCGCATGAAAGAACCAGTAGATATAATTGAGGATATTGAACTATTAACAAAAAAAAAATCTAAATTATTTAAAGATAAAAAAATAATTATAACTGCTGGGCCAACAATAGAATATATAGATCCTGTAAGATATTTATCTAATAGAAGTTCTGGAATGATGGGTTGTGAAATAGCCAATGCATTTCATAATAATGGAGCAAAAGTTATTCTTGTAAAAGGACCATGTAATTATATGCAAAAAGAAGGTATTGAATCTATTGATGTTGTAAGTGCAAAAGAAATGCTGTCTGCTGTAGAAGATAATATCTTAGATTGTGATATATTTATTTCGGTAGCCGCAGTATCAGATTTTATAGCCAAGAATCTTAATAACGATAAAATTAAAAGTAATCAAGATATAAATCTAGATCTAATAAAAAATGTAGATATTTTGCAAACAATATCAGAAAATTATGATGTATTTACTATAGGATTTGCAGCAGAGACTAGCGAATTAAAAAATAATGCTTTAAAAAAACTAAAAAATAAAAAAATATCTGTAGTAGCAGCAAACAAAGTAAGTTTTACAGAAGGCATTGATAACAATAATAATTCAATTACCTTATTTTGGGGTGAGGGTATGGAAAAAATATTGAATCTTAAAAATAAAAAAGACTTGGCAGTAGAATTTGTTGAAGAAATATCAAATATTTATAATTAGGTGATAAAAATGTCAAAAAAAATACAAGTAAAAATTCTAAATTCGAAAATTGGTACTGATATTCCAATTCCAACCTATGCGACAGAGGGTTCTGCAGCAATGGACTTAAGGGCATGTATTGATGATAAGATAGAAATCTCGCCAAGTGAAACTGTTTTAATACCCACAGGCCTAGCTTTTTTTATTGAAGATAGTAATTACGCTGGAATTATATTACCAAGGTCGGGTCTTGGGCATAAACATGGAATAATACTTGGTAATTCTGTAGGTTTAATAGATTCAGATTATCAAGGTGAGCTAATGATATCTTTATATAATAACAGCAAAAAAATATTTTCCGTAAATCCTGGAGATAGGATAGCGCAATATTTATTGATACCTATTATTAAGATAGAGTATAACTTTGTAGAAAATTTTAAAAAAACAGAAAGATCTACAGGTGGCTTTGGTCATAGTGGAACAAGTTAGTAATGAAAATTCCAAAAAGTATATTTAAAGCATACGATATTAGAGGTATTTATAAAGAAGAATTAACTGAGAAAACTTCTAAATGTGTAGCAGAAGCATTAAGTAGAATATATAAAGAAAATAACGATACAATAATTATTGGAAGAGATGGTAGGTTATCTAGTAAATCATTAACAAAATCTTTGATAGAAGGATTTTTAGAATCAGGAAAAAATGTTGTAGATATTGGTGAAGTCCCAACCCCTCTTTTATATTTTGCAGTTAATCAACTTAAATCTAATTCGGGAGTTATGGTAACAGGAAGTCATAATCCAAAAAATTATAATGGTTTAAAAATTATAATGGATGGGCATGCTTTAGCAGGCGAAGAAATACAGAAAATATACAAAAATATTTTGGGAAATAAAAGAGAAGCAATAAACCCGAAAAATTCAATATTAGAAAATATAATTATAGATGAAAAATATATAGATTCTGTTTTAAAAAATATTGTTATTAATAAAAAATTAAAAATATCTATTGACGCAGGAAACGGTATTGCAGGTCCTGTAGCAATAAAAATTTTTAAGAAATTAGGTTTAGAAATAATAGATTTATATTGTGACGTGGACGGTAATTTTCCAAACCATCACCCAAGCCCCAGTGATCCAAAGAATTTAATTGACTTAATAAGCTCTGTAAAAAAAAATAAATGTGACCTTGGGATTGCATTCGATGGAGATGGTGATAGATGTCTTATTATTGACAATAGTGGAGAAGTTCTTTGGCCAGATAGGCAATTAATGATATTTTCCAAAAATATTTTATCAATAAATAAAAACCAGAAAATTGTTTTTGACGTTAAATCTTCAAAAGATCTGCCTGAATATATAGAAAAATATGGAGGAACGCCGGTTATGTGTAGAACTGGTCATTCCTACATAAAAATGAAAATGAAAGAAATAGACTCTATTTTAGGTGGTGAAATGTCTGGACATATATTTTTTAAAGACAGGTGGTTTGGTTTTGATGATGGCATATATGCAGGGGCAAGAATGTTAGAAATACTTTCTAATACGAGTAAATCTAGTAGTGACCTATTTAAAGAGCTGCCTAACTCATTTTCAACCCCAGAATTAAATATTAAAGTTGATAAAGATGGCTTTCAGCATGAATTTATGAAAAAATTCGCGGATAATGCAAAGTTTCCAGAAGCAAAGATAATAAAAATTGATGGTGTGCGAGCTGATTTTGTTAATGGTTGGGGAATATTACGGGCTTCAAACACAACGCCATGTTTAGTGATGAGATTTGAAGCAGACACCAAAGAAGAAATGTTTTATATACAAGAGGAATTCAAAAAAGAAATAATAAAGATAGACCCAACATTAGAGATACCAAGTGGAAAAAAATAAAGCAGAACAAGTAATTAAAATTTTGACAGAAGCCCTGCCATTTATACAGAAATTTTCAAAAAAAATTTGTATTGTTAAGTATGGTGGTGCGGCAATGGTTGAAAAGGATTTAAAATATAGTTTTGCGAGAGATATAGCATTAATGAAACAAGTTGGAATTAATGTAATTGTTGTTCACGGTGGAGGACCACAAATTGATGAGCAATTATCAAGAGTAAAAATAAAAAGAAATTTTGTAGACGGAATTAGAATCACAGATAATAAAACAATAGAAGTAGTATCAAAAACTTTGAGTAACATAGTCAATAAAGAAATTGTGGAACTGATAAACAGTAATGGTGCAAATGCAATAGGTATTTCTAATAATGAAAATAAATATATTCAGGCAAAAAAATATATATCTGATAAAGCTGACTATGGATATGTTGGAGAAATAACTAATATAGATACAAACTATTTTTGTAAATTATTGGACTCAAATTATATTCCTGTTATTGCGCCATTGGGTTTTGATGAAAATAATAACATATATAACATTAATGCTGACTCAGCGGCTAGTAAAATAGCATCAGAACTAGCAGCAGAGAAAATTATATTTCTAACAGACCAGCAAGGAGTTTTAAATAAGAAAAAAGAATTAATATCTTCATTAAATTTTGAAGAAATAAATAAACTAATAAAAAATGATGTTATAACAGGTGGTATGCTTCCAAAAATACAAGCTTGTCTAGATGCTATAAATAATAATGTAAAAATGGCGCATATAGTTGATGGGCGAATACAACACTCAGTGTTATTAGAAATTTTTACAAATGAAGGAATAGGAACATTGGTAAAAAAATGACAAAATGTCTGATAGTAGGTGCGGGAATAGTTGGCCTATCAACCGCATATGAGCTAAAAAAAAAGGGTTTTGATGTAACAATAGTAGATAGTAATAAAAAAGGACAATCTTCAAGAGCAGCAGCAGGGATACTATTTCCATTAAGCCCATGGGAAAATTTAAAATACATGCAAGAATTATGTATTTCTGGTCATAATGAATATAACAAATTTATAGAAAATCTTAGCTCAATAGATAAAAAAAAAATTGGTTTGGAAAAAAAAGATTTAATAATATTTGGAAAAAATACAAATCTAGCAAAAAAATGGTATAAAAAAAATAAATTTGTAGAGTCAATTTTTATAGAAAATAAATTAATAAAAGAAGAAAAAAATATTAAAGAAAAATATGAAAATTATCTTTCAATAAAAAATATAAATACTCTAAATCCTCAAAATCTAATAGAATTTTATAGAAAAAGTTTATTGAGAGAGGGTGTTGTCTTTAAAAATGAAAATATTGATAATATATATAGTTATGTAGATATATCAAAAAACCATATTTATGATTTTGTAATCGTAACAACTGGATCTTGGAGCAAAGAAGTATTTAGTGAGAATCATGTAAAAGTAAAGCCAATAAAAGGTCAGTTGCTTCATTTTAAAACTAAGGAAAAATTACTACATAATATCTTGCTTTATAATAAGTATTATATTTTCTCTCGTGGCGACAATAACATAATTGCAGGAGCGACATTAGAAGATGTAGGTTTTGAAAATAATACGACTTTAGAGGCAGAAAAAAATTTAAAAAATTTTGTTTATGAAATATTTAACAAGAGTATAAAAATTAGAGATTCTAAAATGACTTTTGGTTTTAGACCATATTCTGGTAACGGTAAGCCTTATATAAATAGAGATTTAAGAAACAGAAGAATAATTTATAACTTTGGTCATTACAGATATGGAATATTAACAGCAATATCTTCTGCTAAAATTGTAGAAAAATTTATAAATTAATATTTATAAAGTTTTAATTTAAAAACAGCTGTTTTTATGTCAAAATAAAAGTATAAATAAATTAGGAGATATAATGGATATTTTTAGAATTGTAGCATTATCATTAGGTATTATTATTTGTTTTTTAACAGTATATTTTGCTCTTTCAGGAATAGGATACTTTTAGTTTTTAGTTGTTAATTCTTTTGGTATCTTGAAGGTTATGCTCTCTTCAACTCCAGCTGAATTTATAACATTGATTGCTCCGTAAGCCTTTAGTTTATTTATTATAGACTGAACTAGAACTTCTGGCGCAGACGCCCCAGCAGTCAATCCAATGTTTTTTTTATTAGATAACCATTTGACATCTAAATCATCAGCACTATCTAATAAGTATGAAGGTACGCCTGCACGCGTTGATATTTCCTTCAATCTATTTGAATTTGAACTATTTTCAGATCCTACTACAAAAATTATATCGCATTTAAGAGTTAAATCTTTAACTGCATTTTGTCTGTTAGTAGTTGCATAGCAAATATCACCTCTGGAAGGCTCTATGACATTTTTATATTTATCTTTAATTACTTTTATTATATTACTTGTGTCATCAATTGATAGTGTAGTTTGTGTTACATAAGCAACTTCTTTATTTTCATTGAAATTCAGCTTTTCTACATCACTTTCATTTTCTATTAAAACTATTTTTGAGTCTGATTCTGAAATATATCTACCAATAGTACCTTCTACTTCAGGATGTCCTTTATGACCAATAAGAATAGTATTTATATTCTTTTTTGATAACCTTGCTACTTCCATATGAACTTTTGTAACTAAGGGACATGTCGCATTAAAGATTTTTAGTTTTTTTTTATTTGATTCTTTTATAACCTCTTCAGAAACACCATGCGCACTATAAATTAATATAGAATGTTCAGGAACTTTTTCTATATCTTCTATAAAAATAACTCCTTTCTCTTTTAACTCGTCTACAACATATTTATTATGAACAATCTCATGCTTTACATATATAGGTGCCCCAAATATATCAAGCGCTTTATTGGTAATTTCTATAGCTCTATCAACACCGGCACAAAATCCTCTAGGGTTTGCTAATATAATATTCATATTTTTTTATTATCTTTTAAAAACATAGAGTATAACAATAATATAACACCTATAGAAATTGCAATATCCGCAATATTAAATATTGGCCAATAGAAGTCATTATAATGAAATTCAATAAAATCAATAACATATCCTAGAAATATTCTGTCATAGAGATTTCCAAGAGCGCCGCCTAAAACTAGACTATAGGAAATATACTCTGACTCTTTATCTTTAATTAGAATATAGGAGATAAAGAAAACAACTATAATACTGAATATTACAAAAAACCACCTTTGCCATCCACCAGCATCACTTAAAAAACTGAATGCAGCACCATAGTTAAAAGCAAGAGTAAAGTTTAAATAAGTATTTATTGCTTCAGAATGATTTAACAATAAGTTAGTGATAGCGTAATTTTTTGTCACAAAGTCTAAAAAAAATACGATAGATATTATTGAAAAAATTATTAAATTTTTCTTAGGCATTTTTTCTTACTTCTCCATCACCATATACATTTGAAACACAGCGAGAGCAAATACTACTATATTTTTTATCTTTCCCTACAGTTGCACATTTATGCCAGCATCTTTCACATTTTTTATTGATAGAATTTTTAATATCAACAGATATTTTGTGGGCATTTATTCCTATAATGCCAGATACTTTATCATTATTAAGTTTATTAAGAGTCACGCTTGAAGTAATAAAAATGAATTTTAATTCATTCCCAAAAATTTTTAATATATTTTCAAGTTCACTAGTGCAATTTATTATTACATCAGCATCAAGTGGTGATCCTATTATATTCTCAGCTCTTTTCTCTTCCAAAGCTTTGGATACAACTTTTTTTATTTCAATGACATGATCCCAATTATCATTATTAATATTACATTTTCCTATAAGACTATTATCTATGTTAAGCCAATTATTATAAAAAATTGATTTATCTTTATTATTAGGTATGTGGGACCAAGCCTCTTCTGCAGTATGTGGACATATTGGAGCAATCCAAAGCAAAAGCATTTTTGTAATACAGTACATTGTATGTTGAGCTGACAGTCTTTCTTGTGAATCTTTTTTACACGTATACTGCCTATCTTTAATTATATCTAAGTAAAAGGAACCGAGTTCATTTACACAAAAACTATGGATAGTCTGAGATAGTAAATGAAAATTATAAGAATCATAATGTTTTATTATTTCATCTTGAACTGCAAGTGTTTTTTTTAAAATCCATTTATCTAATTCTATAGTTATCGATTGATTAGATAAATCCGTAGGATCGTAGTCTGCAATATTTGATAGCAAAAACTTTATTGTATTTCTTATTTTTCTATACTTATCTGAAGTTCTATTTAATATTTCTTCAGATACATTCATTTCTGATGATGAATCAGTAGATGCAACCCACAATCTAAGTATATCTGAGCCCAGTCTATCTATAATTTTTTGAGGTGCAATAACATTACCTTTAGATTTAGACATTTTATTACCTTTTGCATCAACAGTAAAACCATGAGTCATTGCAGCTTTATAAGGAGGCTCATTACATACTGCTACAGATGTTATCAAAGAAGATTGAAACCAACCTCTATGCTGATCTGATCCTTCTAAATATAAGTCAGCTGGAAAAGATAATTGTGGTTTTTTCTCTAATACTGCTGAATGTGATGAACCAGAATCAAACCAAACATCTAAGGTATCCTGAACTTTCTCATAATCTTCAGGATTATCTATTAGTTCTTCTATGTCAATATCAAACCATTTTTCAATACCATACTCTTCAACTAATTTACATATTCTTGAAAATATAATTGAAGAATTAGAATGAGGCTCACCTGTTTTTTTATTAATTAATAAAGTAATTGGAACGCCCCATTTTCTTTGTCTAGAAATACACCAATCTGGTCTTCCCTCAAGCATACCTTTTATTCTGGCTTCACCCCATAATGGTATCCAATTAACGTCAGAAGTTTTTTTGATCACATTGGAAAGCAAATTATTTTTACTCATTGATATAAACCATTGCGGTGTAGCCCTATAAATTAATGGTGTTTTATGTCTCCAGCAATGTGGGTACGAATGTCTAAATTTATTTTTACTTAGCAATGTATTGTTATTAAATAATAATTCAATTATTGGGTCATCAAGTTTATAAATGTGAGTGCCATTAAGGTTATTTGGTTTACCTGAAAATACACCATTACTTAAAATTGGGTTTAAAATTTCTAATCCAAATCTCTTTCCTAATAAAAAATCATCAGTTCCATGTGCAGGAGCAATATGAACACATCCTGTTCCAGAATCTGTAGTTACGTGATCGCTATCAATTACTTCAACAATATCATCAAGAAAAGGGTGCTTTAAAGCAAAACCTACAAGATCAGAACCAAGACAAGATCCAATCTTAGTGAATTCACCTTCAACACGTTCATTGAATTTATCAAATAGTTCATTAGCGATAACATAATTTTCATTGTTACCAGATATTAAAATATAATTAATATCTTTATTTACAGCTACAGATTTATTAGAAGGAAGCGTCCAAGGAGTGGTTGTCCAAATTACAACAGAAGCCTTACCTTTGAGATCTTTAATTTTAAATGTTTCTAAAAGATTATCTTGAAATTTAAAATAAAATTTTATATCAACTGCAGTAGATTCTTTTTCTTCGTACTCAACTTCTGCTTCTGCTAAAGCAGATTGACATTTTACACACCAATGAACAGGCTTAAAACCTTTTTGTAAATGTCCATTATTATATATTTTTTCTAATACTTTTAATGTTGAGGATTCAAATTCTTTATCGGAAGTTAAATATGGATTCTCCCAGTCAGCCAAAATTCCTAATCTTTTAAAATCTTTTTTTTGTCTCGTAACTTGTTCTGCAGCATATTCTCTACACAGTTTTCTAAAATCTTTATCAGAAATATCTACACCTTTTTTTAATTTCTTTTCAACTTGCAATTCAATTGGTAAACCATGGCAATCCCACCCAGGTACAAAAGGAGTTGAGTACCCAGATAATATTTTAGATTTTAATATAATATCTTTTAGTATTTTATTAACAGCATGGCCAATATGTATATCTCCATTTGCATAAGGAGGTCCATCATGTAATATAAATTTCTTTGAATTTTTATTTAAGCTTAGTAATTTATTATAAAGATCTTCATCTTCCCATTTTTTTTGAATTAATGGTTCTCTAGATGGAAGATTGCCCTTCATGGGGAAATTAGTTTTTGGTAAATTTAATGTATTTTTATAATCAGTCATTTTCTTTTAAAATTCTTTTTGCTTCCAAAACATCCTTATTTATATATTCTTTTAGTTCGCTTATACCTCTGAATTTTTTTGTCTCCCTAATTTTTGAAATAATATTAAATTCCAATCTTTCAGTATATAAATCACCAGAGAAATTAAAAATATTAGCTTCAAATAAATATTGCTCACCACTAAAAGTAGGTTTGTAACCAATATTTGCAACTGCATTGTATTTATTACCACTTATGATGGTAGAAACAGCATATACTCCACTTAATAATATATTAGGTTCTAATTTTATATTTGCAGTAGGAAAACCAATTTCTCGGCCTCTTTTTTCACCATGTATTATCTTACCAGATACAGAGTATGGTCTACCAAGCATTTTTGACGCTTTTTCAAAATCATTAGCAATAATAGCCTCTCTTATTTGTGAGCTAGATATTCTCACATTATCTATACTATGTTTATTTTCAATATTCATAGAAAAATAACCATTTTTTGAATATTCTAATAAATCATTTACAGTGCCTGATTGATTATTACCAAATTTAAAATCATCCCCAGTAGTAAGAGATTTTATATTTAATTTATTTATTAATATCTCCTCAATAAATTCTTTTGAGCTCATGGAGATCAACTCTTTATTAAATCGTAATATTATTAAATAGTCTAAATTAAATTTTTCTAGAATATGGATTTTCTTATGTATAGATAGTATTTCAAAATTCTTTTTAGCAAAAAAAATTTTTGGTAGAGGATTAAAAGTTATTATAGCGCTTTTTGTATTTTTTTTTGATGACTCGTCAACAATATTTTTTATGATTTTTTGGTGACCTAAATGCACTCCGTCAAAACCCCCAATACTTGCCGTAATTGGGGTTTTTATCTTAATATTTTTTATATCTCTTATTATTTTCATCTATTAATTACTAATTTTTTTGGGAAAATTCCAAGCATTACTAAAAGCGCAAGATATAATATTATTGACGATATTATAATAAAAGATAAATTACCTAATCGCCCAATTAAATCTAAATTTATCCACGTGTTTAAATTTAAATCAAAATATAAAATAAATGTGGCCATAATAATAGTGGCAATCATAGATTTAATAAATATTTTTTTAATACTTAAATCTATTTCTATAATTTTAGTTTTTAGAGCTGTTTTAAATAATAAATAAAAATTTATGTAAGCTGATATAGAGGTTGCTAGAGCCAAGCCAGCATGGGCGCCATTAAATTCTGACTTTATTAAATATATTACAAAAATAATATTTAGTAGAAAATTACATATTACTGCTATTACAGCTGCTCTAACTGGATAACTAGTATTTTTTCTTGAATAATAATTTGTTATTAAAATTTTTGCCCCAATCATTCCAGGTAATCCTATTGAAAAAGCTATCATTCCTATTGCAGTCATATTTACATCATGCACAGAAAATTCTCTATACTGAAGAAGAGTTATTAATATTGGCTCAGCTAACAATATTAATCCAATACTAGTAGGTAGAGATACTATAATGGCAATTTTTAAACCCCAGTTTAATGTTGCATTATAAGATTTATCATCAGATTTATTATAATATTCTGACAATTTAGGCAGAAGAACTGTCGCAATAGAAATTCCAAATAATGCCAAAGGAAGCTCAATAAATCTATCTGACATATATAACCAACTAATGCTTCCAGTTATAAGAAAAGAAGCAATTATTGTATCAAACACAAGGTTTATTTGGGTAACTGATGATCCAAAAATGACTGGAAGCATAAGTTCTTTAATTTTTTTTATTCCGGGATGTTTATTATTATATTTAAATTTAATTTTTGGGAATAAACCCAGTTTTACTAAAGGGTAAAACTGAAAAATAAGTTGCATTATTCCAGCAATAAGAACTCCCCATGCTAGAGCAAATATAGGCTCTTTGAAATAGGGAGATATAAAGATAACACTGATTATTAGCACAATATTAAGAAGCGCTGGTGTAAGTGCAGGTATAGCAAAACTATCGTAAGTATTTAAAATACTTGCTAAAACTGCCGTTAAGCAAATAAAAAACATATAAGGGAAGGTAATTCTTAATAAACTTCCTGCTAATTCACCCTGATTATACTCGGAATTAATGAAGCCTGGCGCAATTAGATAAATTAAAATTGGGGCTATAAGTACTCCTATTACAGAGATTATTATTAGTATAAAAGTTAATGTTGATATAGATTCGTTAATAAATTCTTGAACATCTTCTTTTTCTTTATTATTTTTAAAATCACTTAACACAGGAATATAGGCTGTTGATAAAGCTCCCTCGCCAAATATTCTTCTAAAGAAATTTGGAATCCTAAAAGCAACAAAAAAAGCATCTAAGGCACCAGAAGAATTACTTATAAAAATAAATATTGCCGCATCGCGTATATAGCCAAATACTCGAGAAATCATAGTAAACGAAGACACTGTAAGTGTATTTTTTAAGAATTTTCTTTTTATAGATGACGACATATAGTGATTATATATAATTTCCAACTATTTATTACTTTCTTATTGACAAATTAGTAATAAAACCTCATATTAGCGACTTCATTGATAAAGGTACTTAATTACATGGCCAACACTGCCCAAGCAAAAAAAAGAGCTAGACAATCTTTAGTTAGAAGAGAAAGAAATGTAGCTTTAAAATCAAAACTTAGAACATTTGTAAAAAATGTTGTTAAGGCAATTGAAGCAGGAGATAAAAATCTTGCTGGTGAAAATTATAAGATAGCAGTACCAGTCATAGATTCTGGAGTTTCTAAAGGAATAATACATAAAAATAAGGCAGCCAGATACAAAAGTAGACTTAATAAGCAAATTATTGAGTTAAGTTAAGATAAAATCATGTTATCTGCATGAATTACAACATCGCCACCAAATAAATCAAATTCTTTCTTGATTGACATAGTAGATTTTCCAATTATCTTAAATAATTCTTTAGAGCTGTAATTTGTTAATCCTTTAGCTATTTCTTTATTATTACTGTCGCAAATTGTTACCATATCGCCTTTTTTAAAATTTCCAGATATAGATTTTATTCCGATAGGTAAAAGACTCTTGCCAGATTTTTTAATAACTTTTTTTGCACCCATATCAATTACTACAGATCCCTTAACTTTTAATGAATTTGCTATCCATTGTTTTTTTGACTTAACAGCAGAATCTTTATTAAAAATCTTAGTACCAATATTATCTTCTTTATTTAATATTTTAATTAAAATATCTTTGTTTGTCCCATTCGCAATAATTGTTTGCGTATTTGATTTTGCAGCTTTTCTTGCAGCAGAAACTTTTGTAATCATTCCGCCTCTACCTAAAACACTATTACTAGGACCAGCATATTTATTCAAATTTTTATCAGACAAAGCTATTTCCTCTACAAGCTTAGAAGACTTATTATTTTTTGGATCACTAGTATACAAACCATCTTGGTCAGTTAATATTATCAGTAACTTGGCTTGACTCAAGTTTGCTACTAATGCTGCTAAAGTATCATTATCACCAAATTTAATTTCATCTGTTGATACAGTATCATTCTCATTAATAATTGGAATGGCATTGTATTTTATTAAATTATTTAAAGTATTTTTAGCGTTTAAATATCTTTCTCTATTACTTAAATCTTCATGAGTTAATAGCATCTGAGCAGTTAAGATATTATATTTTTTAAAAGCAACTTCATAAGCTTGAACAAGACCCATTTGCCCAATAGCAGCTAATGCTTGCAATTGACTAGAGCTTGATGGTCTTCTAACTAAACCTAATCTGCCAACACCTTCTGCTATAGCTCCTGATGAAACAATAATTACATTAATATTGTTTTTTTTTATTTCATTTATCTGCAAAGCCCAACTTTTAATATTTTTAATATTAAGCCCAGTTGCGCTTCTTGTAACTAATGAGCTTCCAATTTTAATTACCCAAGTTTCTTTCATAGTTATACTCAGTTTATATTTTCGAAAATAATTTTAATTCAATAACCGTAATTAAAAAAAATAAAATTAATAAAATAGTTACATATAATACAAAAATTAGTTTTTTTTGATTTTTTTTTAACTCTAAAACCTCATTCTCTAAATTTTCTTTCAAAGAATAAGTATTAATTTTTGCATATTTATTATTAGAATTATCTGAATAATTTTTTTTATCTACATCACTTGAATTTATTTTTTTATTTTTTTTTTCAGATTTTAATTCTAAAGATTTGCTATACTTTTTAATTTGCTCATTAATATTAGATGCTTTACTTTGTAATGCATATATTGAGTATTCTAAATCTTTCAAGTCTTTTGTATTATAAGCCATACTTTTTTTAGATATTTTTTTTATTCTATACTATTGTAAATTATTGCAAAGTTTTTTTAATTAGTATTTAATTTCTCTAATTCGTTATATATGTATTTTTTTAATTCTTCAATACCTTTATTATTTACTGTAGATGTAAAAAATACATCTTTTTTCTCATATGACTTATATACCTCATTTTTAATAATATTTAGATCCTCTGATGACAATAAATCAATTTTGTTAAATATTATATATTGTTTTTTTTTGCTCAAATCCTCATCAAATTTCTTTAATTCAAGATTAATTTCAGATAAATCAGTATTCACCTTATTATTTTCAACATTTTGAATATCAATAATATGCAGTAAAATATTTGTTCTAGATAAGTGTTTTAGAAATTGCATACCTAATCCAATACCATCTGCTGCCCCTTCAATTAATCCTGGAATATCTGCTATTACATAACTTTCTCCATAACCAATATCAACAACACCCAATGAAGGATTTAATGTAGTGAAAGGGTAATTTGCAACTTTAGGTTTGGCTTTGGTCATTGCTCTCATGAGTGAAGATTTTCCAGCATTTGGTTTTCCAAGAAAACCAGCTTCTGCAAGCAGCTTTAATTCAAGTTTTAAACTTAATTCTTCACCTTCAGTACCTTTTGTAGCTTTTCTAGGCGCTCTGTTTGTCGACGACTTAAATCTTAAATTTCCAAAACCATGTTTTCCACCTTTTGCTATAAGAAGTCTTTCTCCGTGATGCATTAATTCACTTATTAAAACACCATTGTCGGCATTAAGTACAATTGTTCCTAGTGGAACAAGAATATCTAAGTCATCCCCTTTTGCACCAGTTTTATTTTTATTTTTGCCGTTTTCACCATTTTTGGCATCAAATTTTTTCTTTGTCCTGAAATCTGCAAGTGTATTTAAATTTTTTGTGCCTTTTAAATATATACTGCCGCCATCACCGCCATCACCGCCATCTGGGCCACCAAATTCAATATATTTTTCTTTTCTGAAACTTGCAATACCGTTTCCACCTTTGCCGGCTTTTATCTCAATATCTACTTCATCAACAAATTTCATAATACATATCTCGAATTAATATAAGAAATATTATACGTTAAACGTATAAAATACGATTTTTAATATAAAAGATAAATCAGAAAAACTAAAATTATTTATGCAGAAATAATGCTTACAAATTTTTTGTTTTTTGGACCTTTAATTGAAAATTGAACATGACCAGGAGATTTAGCAAAAAGAGTGTGATCTTTACCGCAACCAACATTTTCACCAGGATGAACTTTAGTGCCACGTTGTCTAATAATAATATTACCAGCTTTAACTAGTTCACCACCATATTTTTTAACCCCAAGCCTTTTGGACTCAGAATCTCTACCGTTTCTAGTACTACCACCTGCTTTTTTATGAGCCATTTATTAACCCTCAGCTATATTTGTTATTTCAACTTTAGTAAAACTCTGCCTATGTCCAGCTTGTTTCTTAAAATGTTTTCTTCTATGAAATTTGATTATGCTAATTTTTTTATCTCTTCCTTGAGCTTTTACAACACCTTCAATTTTGCTTTTCTCTAAAAATGGTTTACCAATACTTACTTTACCGTTATCTGATATTAGTAATATTTTATCAAAATGAACAGTTTCCCCTTCATCTTTGTCCAACTTCTCTATTTGGATGGTATCACCTTTAGCAACTCTGTATTGTTTTCCACCAGTACTTATAACAGCATACATATCATTCTCTTTATAATTAACATATTAGGCTGTGTATTCTACATTTATGCAAAATATAGGTCAATGTATTGTTAAGAATATAATGATATTTTGTTACAATTAACGTTATTATTTGAAATTATAACAAATTTAAGGTCATTCTATGGATTACAATACTATAAACGAGAATATGCAAAAGGAAATTACAGAGATAAAGGCATATATTGAAAGCTATTTAGAGTCTGACATTGAATTAATAGAAAAAGTATCAAAATATATTATAGATGCCCCCTCAAAAAAAATTCGACCAATTTTAGTAGCAATTATTGGAAAGGCATTAAATTTAGAGAAAGAAAAATCATATAAATTAGCAGTTATTATAGAATTTATTCACACAGCAACCCTTTTACATGATGATGTTGTAGATTTATCAGGTAAACGAAGAGGCAAAGATACGGTAAATAAAGTATGGGGAAATGAGGCAAGTGTTTTAGTGGGTGATTTCCTATATTCAAGATCATTTGAGATTATGGTAGAACTCGAGGATATGGAAATCATGAAAATTTTATCGCACGCGACAAACACCATAGCAAAAGGCGAGGTTTTGCAACTAATGTGTGTTGATCAAGTAGAAACTAATATAGATCAATATCTGCGAGTTATTGAATATAAAACAGCTACATTGTTTGAAGCTCTTTGTGAGTGCACCGCAGTACTTGCTGGTTGTGATGATAATGTTAGAAAAAACCTAGCAATGTATGGAAGAAATATTGGTTTAGCATTTCAAATCTCAGATGATGTATTAGATTATACTGCCAAATCAAATGAGCAAATTGGAAAAAATATTGGAGACGATCTTAGTGGAGGAAAAATTACATTACCTTTTATTTATGCATTTCAAAATTGTACTGAAACACAACGAGAAGTTTTAAAAGATATTATTCAAAATAGAAAAGTAGAAGATTTTATGATTTTGAGAGATATAATTATTGAAACAAATTCAATTAAATTTACCCAAGACAAGGCTAAAGAATTTGTTTGTGCGGCAAAGGAAAATTTGAAGGTAGTTGAAAATTCTGAAATTGGTTCTTTATTAAACTTTCTCGCAGAATTTTCTATAAA
>ERZ807291.1172-NODE-1172-length-43175-cov-25.171962_pt1 | contig 43175 bp, 39 predicted proteins | sample MGYA00521257_ERZ807291 | MGnify/ENA primary metagenome ERZ807291 (study PRJEB31413, sample SAMN03169783) | marine metagenome | biome: Marine; feature: Water; material: Subsurface seawater | place: North Sea | collected 2011-04-28 | depth 1 m m ...
AGGCAAAACTCGACGAATGGGAACGCTTCTACAACTTCGCTAGACCGCACGGCGCGCACAATGGCCAGGCCTCTTACGAAGCTCTCAGAGACAAGCTACAGTAGCAACGCAAGTGTCCCGAAGGTTCGTCTAGGTTACAAGTGTCTGCCGTCAGTACTAATGGCTCCAAATAGGTGCTGACTGCAGCCAAAAATCGAAGCTTGGCCCACGTTCATATGACCAAACATTAACGCGACCAGTTCGATTCTATTTAGACCGCAATCAGAACATTTGATCATTCCAAAGAAAACTGCATTATTCGAAAAACATGATGTGATGGAGTGCAGTGAAAATGGCGAAGATTAACTGGGATAAGAGCATAGAACTGGATAAGCTCGCAGAGTTATCAATCAAGACTGGTGTGTCACTGCAGCCCGGTCAAGATCTACTGATCACAGCGCCCATTGAAGCTGCACCCTTAGTTCGCCGCTTGGCATATCATGCCTACAAGGCTGGAGCTGGGATAGTTACCACTCTCTACACCGACCCTGAGGTCGTTCTTGCACGTTATCAACACGCCCCGAAAGACTCTTTTGAGAAGGTTACAGACTGGTTATTTGAAGGTATGGCCGTTGCGTTTGACAACAACACAGCTCGTTTGGCTGTCGTCGGTGATGACCCAATGCTTTTGGCGGAGCAAGATCCAGAAGATGTGGGTAAAGCCAACAAAGCGGTATCCAAAGCATCGTCACCACTACGTGAGAGAATTACACGTTTCGATGTGAACTGGAACATCATCGCATGGCCGGGAACGCAGTGGGCAAAACGCGTATTTCCAAACCTAAGCGACGAAGAAGCGCAACTGGCGCTTGCTGATGCTATCTTTGCCGCGTCAAGGGTGCAGTCCCCCGATCCAATGGCAGCCTGGGTAGAACACAACAACCGCCTTCGCGAACGAACAGATTGGTTGAATGACCAAAACTTTGAAGCATTGCGTTTTTATGGCGATGATACAGACCTCACCGTCGGGTTGGCGAACAAACATGAATGGGCGGGAGGCGCCTCGACAGCACGCAATGGCGTTACATGTAATCCAAACATACCAACGGAAGAAGTATTCACTACACCGCACTCGCTCAAGGTTAACGGGTATGTAAAATCAACCAAGCCACTGTCTCATCAGGGCACTCTTATAGAAGATATTTCTGTCACATTCAAAGATGGTGTCATCACAGAAGCAAGCGCTTCCAAGGGTGAAGAAGTATTCTTGAAGCTTCTTGATACCGATGAGGGAGCACGCCGCCTTGGTGAGGTCGCTCTTGTTCCTCATGGGTCACCAATATCTCAAAGCAATTTGCTCTTCTACAATACGCTATTTGATGAAAATGCGGCTTGCCACATAGCGCTTGGTCAGTGTTACTCAAAGTGTTTCCGAAACGGAGACAAGTTAACCAGCAAAGAGGTAGAGCAGCATGGTGGTAATAGTAGCATGATCCACGTCGATTGGATGATTGGTTCTGAAACCATGAACATTGATGGATTGGATGTAAAAGGGAATGTAACGCCAGTGTTCAGAAATGGTGAGTGGGCTGAAAAATAAAATATTTATCGCCCATTAGTGTCTGACTTCAAACAGTTTTATTTAATTGATAAATACTGAAAGACCGCTAATTGATGCAAATTATCGCTACTAATGCCAAGCAGGTACACTAAGCTCTACGTTGACTTTCATAAATCAAGAAAACCGCAAGAGCGGGCAACACTATCGCACCGCTGATCAACATCATTATGCTTGGGCTTTCGCCAATTCCCCACCAGACCCAAAGTGGGCCTAAAACCGTTTCTGAAAGCATAATAAGGCTGACCGTTGAGGATGATACATATCGTGCAGCGTAGGAGAGTGTAACAAAAGACAGGGGTAAAATAAACATGCCTGTTAGCGCAATTGCCGCCATATTAGGTAAAGGAGGCCAATAAAGCGTTTCGGCGAACACTATGCCTAACCCAGCGGCGCAAATTGCGCCAATTGCCATAGCCAAAACGAAGGGCGCCTCTTTGTCTTTGCGTATAATAGTGAAATTCACCGCTAGCGCGAAAGCAACACCTAGCCCCAAACATAAGCCCAACAAGGTATTGGCATCCAGTACAACGCCCTCACCATCTTTCCCAAGCACAGACATAAACAGCCCTAAAAATACTATGGTTGCAGTAGTAAGCGTAAGTTTTGAGAGAGGCTCGTTTAAAATAATTTTGGATAAAACAGCAGCAAAAATCGGCACCGTTGCCACGCCAATAAGCACAACCGCCACCGGGGCCAAGGCAATTGCTAGACTGAAAAGTGCAGCATTGAAAATTTGGCAGATGACAAGAATAATAAAGTTGAGCGTAAAGGTTTTTGGCCATCCACGTCGACCGCTAACCATAACCCAAATAAAAAGATAAGCCAGACCGCTTAGGCCACCACGCCAAACAAGCATATTCCATCCATCCAACTGTGAGAGGCGCATAAACAAGGTGTCTGGCGTTAAAAATAACGCACCAAATGTAGCCAGAACCAAACCAATTGTTGTTCGGCTTTGCTTAAACTTCATCCAACAGTCTTCAAAATAAGAGGCATTAATAATAAACCTTGAAGTTAGTATTCAAAGCTAGTTGTGCGCAGGCCATCCCCTCGATTTCAAGCACTCTCATCAAGTTGTACAACCATTTTAATTTTTCTTCCAAGCCCAGCATCCCAATGCCAGTACCTCTGCTTACTTGGGATAACCCCACAAATTCCTACTTAAAGGTCAGCAACATCACCATTATGCTGTAGGATCAGGTCTACATGGCCGCGGAAGACCATCTGACCTGCTGGGACTCTTGCAGTGATGCCTATATTGGAACCCGTGACTGTGTTGTCTTTTTCAAGAATAGACTGGCACTGTAAGTCTCACCCTTTACTTCATTGAGATATCCATAAAATTTAGATTGCAACTGCAACTGTTGGTGCCACAGTCAGAAAATCACGGCAATTGGCCACCAGTTTAACAACCGTATTATTAATTTCATAGATTAATTGCACTACGTTTATCGAGTTATCACTTGTGGAGCGCAGGCCAATAAAAACAATTTCAATCATCAAAAACAGCAGTACCAGCAGTACCAGCAAAAACGTGAAACCTTTTAAAGCAGATTATTCAATAGAGTTTTAAATTTTATGGTCTCCGCTATCGGCAGTTACACTGCTTTCCTACCAGTTTATTTATAACGTAAAATCATTATTTTATCAGAATAAATGCTAATGTATAACTCTCGAAAATCGGTAAAGGTAGACGTTGTCTAGGCGGTATGTAACACTCAATTAAAACCATCGTGAGAGCTTATGTCTAAGGGAAAAATTGAACGTAAAATTGCTGTCATTTTTGCGACTGATGTCGTTGGTTACAGCAAGCATATGGAAGCTGAAGAAAGCGAAACCATACACAATTTGCGTGAATGTGAGGCCATTCTTACAGGTCTATTTGAAAAGCATGATGGTCGATTATTCAACACTGGCGGAGATTCTTTCTTAGCGGAATTTCCAAGTGCCGTGTCAGCTGTTGAATGCGCGGTTGAGTTCCAAAACGCTATCAAGAAAAGAAATGCCTCTGACGAGGCGTCTGTAAAATTAGAGTTCCGGATAGGAATTAACTCAGGAGACGTCGTTAAAGAGAAGGACAATCTTTTAGGAGATGGAGTAAATATCGCCGCAAGGTTAGAGGCATTGGCACAAACCAACGGGATCACCATTTCAAAAGTTATTTATGATTACGTAAAAGGAAAAACTAAGTACGACTTCAAAGATATTGGCGTTCAAAAAGTAAAGCTAAACGAGTTTCACGCATTTGATCTTCTTCTCGAACCCTCACAGAAAAGAAAAATCAAACGTGATAGAACTGTTCCAAAGTTCTTGATCGCCTCTGTGTTGGCCGTGCTGCTTGTATTAGGCGTTTACTTTTTTTCAATTTCACAAAATGCAAATGAACAGGCTTCTACCCAAGCTGATTCTCAAGCAGTAATCTCCTCTCTGCCTGTAATTTTAGTATACCCTTTTGAAGACCTTGGCGCTTCTATGACGAAAGGCGATCTCAGCCTAGCATTTACGGAGAGCCTGATTTCAAGTCTTTCCCGATATAGTCGGATTAGTGTTCTCTCAAGTAGCACCAGTATGGACGCCAAAGCGAAGGATGCAAAAGATCCATTCATAAAAAAAATGTACAATGCTGACTACGTCGTAAGGGGATCAATTCAAACATTATCTGATCAATCACGGATACAGATGCAACTTACAGATTTGGAACTGAACAAAGTTGTTTGGACAGACAAAGTTGATTTTTCATCAAACCAAATATTTGAAGTTCAAGATACCATTGGCGATAAAATTCTGACCCATTTGCAGATTAATGCAGTCGACGGTGGGGAAGTTAAAAGTTGGGCAGCCAAATTCGGAACTGCTGAAAGACTTACACTATTTTTAAATTCCAGGAAAGAATGGTTCAAGTTTACTCCGGATGGATATAACAACCATACCGACATTGTTCGGTTATTAGAAGATCAGATGGGTGCGGATAACCCCGCATTATATAACATCAAGGCTTGGAACCTTTTTCTTAAAAGAGCAGTCGGGCTTGCGCCTGACTTGGAGAAAAATGGAGCCGAAATTATCCGAATCTCAAATTTAGATGTTGCCGAAAATCAGGACGTAACAGCATATATACTGAGAGCCCTAGTGGAGTTCAGATTAGGATCAAAAGACTGTGATTTATCAAAAGAATATGCACAAAAGGCATTTGATTTGGGGGCTACGGTAGATACCTTTATTGTAGGCGGTACTATTTGGGTCGAATGCGGGGACTTGAAAGAGGGAACACAATTTTTCGAAAACGCTTTGCGATTACAGCCCAACGATAGTGGCTGGAATATAGCAAAACGACTTATTCCAATGTATTATTTGCAGGGAGAATATGAAAAGATCAGTGCGCTAGTTGAACCGCACGTTAATGCTGTAGATATTGCGCCCGAAATGCTTGCTTTTTACGCATTTAGCACAAACGAGGCGGGAGATAGCAGTAAGGCGAAAGAATTACTTAGCAGAGCCAAAGATATGGGGCTTACAAAGATGTCGCTTGAGAGAGTGATCAGAGATCCTGAAAGTACAAACGAGTTTGTTTCTAGGCTATCAAGTATCGGTGGTATTGAGTGATGTACCATTAATTCAAAATTTACGCAGCAAAATAGTAATTAGCCTACCCCACAAAAAGGCTACCTCATACTACCATTCCAGGGACCACCTTGACTTTTACGACAGTCAGCCCAATCCCCCCTAAATTCATAATCCGTTTTTAAATAGCCACTAATAGACCCATAGCAGCTAGTCGCGTACCCACTTCTTGTTTTTGCAGCTTTAGGGCAATTACAATTGCCAGTTCTAGCCCACCAACCTTCATAATAACTACCGTTAGGCGACATGACTATAATGCCGTCTTCTTTATTATTAAAAAAGCCGATAAACCTATTACTGTTGTCTACCCTTACAGTAACAGGGCCCCAAGTTGTATCCCAAGTTTCTGCAGACACAATTGTCGAATGCACAAACATTAAAGATATAATAGTTAATAAGGCTATTTTTTCATACGCTCCCCTCAATTTTTGACCTATGGTAACACATAAAATAAGTGTCAAAACATGCTGTACAACTTCTAATTACTCATATTTTGAAGCTTTTAAAAACACTCATAAATTAAGATTCACCAAATTTAAAAGAGCAGGTAGCAGACGTTATCGTGTTCGCTGTAAGCGTTATTATAACTAATAATCTGAACATTGTAGCACTTTTCCAGCGGTGTGTTTTACCAAACTGCCTTCAACCGAACACTGGAAAAGGTAAGAGACACCTCACAGCACAAGCCATCCACTGGCCTGCAATGGTATTGGCATATCCGTTGTCAAAGTATTTGGGTCCAATGCCGTCCGGGATGACAAAATGATCGAAAGCGCGATCTTCTTTTTCGATCTTGGCCCCTACACTACAGCACTCTGGGCGTTCTGATGCTTATGATCTTCTTCATGAGATTCTTCCTCGAATGGGTCGGAATAAGTTTCCCGACGCCGCGCTTTGGATAGTCACTGTTATATATCAAGGGCGTGCCCATCCGAGATCACGATCCGTATGATCTATCGCGGCATCGTCCCTTTCGTTGATGCAACTGGCCGGTCTTGCTATCCTGCCCATCTGGCCCAATTCGGTACTGTGATTCCCAACAACCGTCTTTGGAAATTAATGGAGACTATAATGAACAATCCTCACTCTGATCCTGGAGTAACTTGCTTACCGGGTCTACGCGGTCGGCGCGTAGTGGTCACCGCGGGAGCCAGCGGGATCGGGTTTGCAATCGCACGGTTCCTGCACACACAAGGCGCGCAACTCGCAATTTGCGACGTTGACACAGCGGCGCTGAAGACCGCCAGTACAAGCCTTGGGAATTGTCTCGCCTTGCCTGCAGATGTGTCCGACGACGCGGCGGTGGATACCTTCTTTGACGCAGTGCAAGACCAAATGGACGGCTTGGACGCACTTGTGAACAATGCTGGCATAGCGGGACCGACAGGCAAGATCGAAGATCTGACGCCGTCAGATTGGCGACGCTGTATCGATATTTGTTTGACAGGGCAATTTTTGTGCGCACGCCGGGCTGTGCCGATGATCAAAGCCGCTGGTGGCGGCGCGCTCATCAATATGGGTTCGGCAGCCTCCAAGCATGGCTACGCCTTCCGCACGCCCTATTCAGCCGCAAAATTTGGCGTGATCGGCTTGACACAAAGCCTCGCCAAGGAACTCGGGCCAGATAATATCCGGGTCAACGCCATCCTGCCAGGCATCGTCGAGGGGCCACGTATGGAAGGTGTTATCCAGGCCCGTGCCAAGGCGACCGGTGTTAACTACGGAGAGATGGAGACAGAATATCTGCGCAACATCTCTTTACGCAGAATGGTGTCGTCCAACGATGTCGCCAGCACTGCCGCAGTCCTGATCTCGGATCTTGGAGCCAATCTGTCAGGTCAGTCACTGGCCGTCGATGGCAATGTTGAAAACCTTTAAAACGCGAGATACACCCATGAGCACCCCAAATCAACACGCAGGAAAAGTCATCATCACCTGCGCCGTAACCGGCGCAATTCACACGCCGTCAATGTCTCCACATCTTCCAGTGACAGCTGAGGAAATCATCGCAGAATCGCTAAACGCCGCAGAAGCCGGTGCTGCGATCCTGCATCTGCACGCACGCCATCCCGACGGCCGGCCGGATCAAAGCCCCGAAGGATTCGCGGCCTTCTTGCCTAGGATCAAGCAAGGCACCAATGCGGTGGTGAATATCACCACGGGAGGCAGCCCCTATATGAGCGTTACCGAACGCGCCGCCCCTGCCGCAATTCACCAGCCAGAACTCGCCTCACTCAATATGGGATCGATGAATTTTGGCCTCTACCCTATGTTGAACCGGTACAAGGAATTCAAGTACGACTGGGAACGCGCGCATCTAGAAGGTTCGCGCGATCTTGTCTTTCGCAACTCGTTTAAGGATATCGAATACGTACTGGAAACTTGCTACGGAAACGGCACACGCTTCGAATTTGAATGCTACGACACATCCCATCTCTATAATTTGGCACATTTTGCGGATCGCGGCCTGATCAAGGCACCTTTCTTTGTTCAATCAGTCTTTGGTCTACTTGGTGGGATTGGCGGCCATCCCGAGGATGTCATGCATATGAAACGCACCGCCGACCGGCTGTTTGGCTCTGATTTCCGCTGGTCAGTGCTCGGCGCAGGTTCCAACCAATTCCGCATCGCCACACAGGCCGCCGCCCTAGGCGGCAATGTGCGCGTTGGGTTGGAAGACAGCCTTTGGGCTGGCCGCGGAGAGCTTGCCACCTCCAACGCCATACAAGTCAGCAAAGTGCGTACGATCCTTGAAGGTCTAGGCCTTCAGATCGCAACACCGGATGAAGCCCGTGAAATCCTCGACCTCAAAGGTGGTGATCAAGTTGCGTTTTGAACCGCGCTCGATCCCAGCCACTACCCGCGAACTCCTCTTTGATGACCGCTGGGGCGCAATTTGATTAAAAAAGTTCCACCACTGGCCACTGCTGCAGATTTTATCCCAGATGGAGCAATAGCTGAGCTGTAAATTAAGCATTTCAAGGAGAGTGAATATGACCAAGATAGCCACCATAGGGTGCGGTCTAATCGGCCAGGGATGGGCCACCGTGTTTGCCCAGGCAGGGTTTGACGTAGTGATGTATGATATTTCGCCCGAGGCAGCAGAGCACGCCCTTAGTGCCATGGAAAAGCGGGTGGCCGATCTGGTTGCCTTCGACCTAATCTCACCCTCTGATGCCCCTGCTATCTTGAACCGGCTCACAGTCGTGACAAGTCTCGAAGAAGCTTTGCAAGGCGTGGTCTATATTCAGGAAAGTGGACCTGAACGCATCGAGATTAAACGCGAGATCACCGAAAGACTGGACGCGCTTGCGGCCCCTGACGTGCCCATCGGAAGCTCAACGTCCGGCATTTCGGCATCGCGTTATTGCGAGGATATCGTCGGACGGCATCGCTGCCTTGTTGTGCACCCGATCAATCCACCGCACCTTATCCCAGCGGTCGAGATCGTGCCGACCCCGTGGACCGACGACAACATCATGTCCACAACGAAAAATCTTATGCAGACCTGCGGGCGCGAAACTATCGTTCTGTCGAAGGAAATCGATGGTTTTGTAGTCAATCGTCTTCAGGGTGCGCTGTTGGAAGAAGCATTCAAGCTGGTGGGCAGCGGCATCGTATCAGGCGCAGATCTCGACAAGGCCATTTGCGATGGACTCGGTCTGCGCTGGTCCTTCATGGGACCGATGCAAACGATCCATCTCAATGCGCCGGAGGGAGTCGAACAATATGTCGAACGTTACGGCACAATGTATCGCGACTTTGGTCTTGGTTCCTACGATGAAGTTGACTGGAAGGAAGTCGTCGAATCGGCCTTAAAGGTTCAATTAGAAACTCTAATCCCCGTTGCAGATATTCCCACAAAGCAAGCGGAACGTGACCGAAAGTTGATGGCTCTGCTGCGTCACAAAGCGCGAGAGCAGTCCGAACACCGATCTGGTCCCAACACACCTCCGGAATAACTAAACATGTTTAACCAACAAATCCTAAAACTTCATGAGAGCGACAATATTGCAGTGGTCCTGCGACAGATCGGCTCCAAAACTTGGTTGCGTTAGTATCTGTTGCAGCCATGAAGACAGATTGGACCTTCGGGTTCGCGATAGCAACGTAGCTTCAGGAGTTTTCTTGAGTGTCTGCAGATATGCCGACTACGACCAACCACACTGACATACCAAACGTTCCCAGTTTTCACAGATAAAAGGGCCCATAAAAGGTCTGTACCCGTTACCGTTGTCAGCTCATCTGTCAAACAACCATCCTCAGAGATAGCGTGTATTGCGGCTTCACATCCGTACCTGACCGCCTGCATGCGGTCATCCCATGTCGCAGCCGCTTCCTTGTCTGTGTCGTACATAGCACGCAGTACAACTGACATGCCGTATATTTGGGGATGTAGCCGCCCCACCCTTCGATGAAGGCGCGCAATCACTCAATCCCTGAAGATGCGGAGCGACTTAGTGCCAGCCGTTCGTCTCCGTTCTTAACTGCATCAATGTGATGGATTGTTGCCACAAGCAGCTCTGCGCGATTCGGGAAATGCAGGCCTCACTCTATCTTGCTCATCGCAGATTTAATTTCATTCACAAACTCTACCGCCAAGCGCGACATGGGCGAGTCTTTGCGGGTCAACAAGCAAGCTGGAATCTCGATAGATTTCTCAAACTCGCGGACTTCCAGATCCATATTTGCAATCAATGCTGGTGTATAATGATCTACAATTGCAACACCGATTCCTGCGTTCGCCAATACAGCTGCGGTATGGCAATATCTAACCGAAACCCGCGGTGTATAAAGAACGCCTTTTTCGTCAAAGACCCGCCTAAGGACCATGCCGAACCGCCCCGCACTATCCAAACCGATATGACCGTGTTCAAAACAATCCATCGCTGAAATGACCGATACTCCGCTTAAGGCGTGACCCTTGGGGATTAGTGCGACCATTTTATCAGTCCGTAATACGGTAACGTCGATCGCTGGATGCGCATCAAGACCTAGACCAAACCCAATATCCACACTTCCCATTTCGACACCAGCAATTACATGTTCCAACCGCCGCACATCATACTGCACTGTGACACCTTCGCGTGTAGCCAAAAAATTCCGCAGCGCAGGCGGTACAACACTATGACCAAGTGGCGGTGTTGCCATTACCCGTAACTTGCCGGCGTGACCAGCACGAAGGTCGCGGACCCGCGTTTCAAGGTTGCGCAGATTGGAAAAGATCGGTTCAATCTCGGCAAAAAGAATACGGGCCTCTTGGGTTGGTTGCAGACGCCGGTTACGCCGATCGAACAGACTAAAACCTAGTTGCTCTTCGAGCTGTTTAATAGCGAGCGAAACAGCCGGCTGCGAAATACCAAGGTCTTCAGCCGCATGCACTGTTGTCTGATGGGTGATAACGGCGCCAAATATTTCAAGAAGCCGGAGAGACAAGTCATTCTTGCGGGCAATTTTCATCCCGTCGCCGTTACGAGCGTCCCGAATGCCATAGCGACAGCAGCCTGTGTCGGGTCAATGACAGGGATACCAATCTCGCTCTCCAGCTTTGTGCGATGACGGGCCATACCTGCACACCCTAGAATAATCGCACCAGCACCGCGCTCAAGTAAGGCATTGCCTGTCTCCACAAGTTTGGAGAAGGTTTCAGGACCACGGGCACTTTCATCAACTGTCATGTTCAGCGCGATTTCGCCCGCCAGACGGTCAAGGACCCCCATGCGTGCCATAGTACGCCGGTGCCGCAGAATCGAAGCCTCAGCGATGGCAATTACGCCGAAACAATCCGCGCGAGCCATCGCCGTAAGAACTCCTGAATCCTGTATACCAAAGACCGGCACCGCGCTGACTGACCGACAAGCATCAAGACCCGGATCAGAATAACAAGCGATAACAAATGCGCCTGCATCCGGACGCTCGTTAACCAGTTCAACCAGAGGCATCACTACACTGTCTGAATCCACCTGACTTTGAACGCCAAATGGCCCCTCTGCAAGCGTCAGACATTCGATTTTTGGACCGCCTGCATGCTCAAATCCATGTAATGCGTCGACCAACCCGTCAGTGACATGGGTGTTCGAATTAGGGTTGATAACGACAATCGGTCCTGTTGCAGTTTTTGTCATGTTGCGGCTCTCCCTTGGCGAAAACAGCAGGCAGAATTTAGTATCCGTATCATTCGCCCGCTAATAGCTTTTGGTCAAGTCTGTTCATAAGACGCGTAAGATCGTCGTGATCACGCGAGGTCAGTGTTGGACCGGGTGCGCGCACTTTGGCTGAACCAATCACGCCGCGCCGGTGCAGGATTTCCTTACGTATAGCCAGCCCCGCGCCAAGTTGTTGCTCGTAGCGAACCATGGGAAGATACGCATCAAACAAATCTTCGGCTCCGTCCACATCCCCCGCTTTATGAAGCGCGACCACCTTTACAAGCATTTCCGGATAGGCAAATCCAGTCATTGCGCCGTCCGCACCGCGCTGAAGTTCAAGTGGCAGAAATAGGGCGGCATTGCCCACAAGGATTGAAATCTGCGGGATCTCGGCGTTTCCGGTTTCGGCACGCATCCGGCTCAACTTGGTCAGACCGGGCCAGTCTTCGTGTTTTAGCATGACAATTTGCGGATGATCCCGAAAGATCGCCAGCAATGTTTCAACACTAAAATTGACCGTCGTTGTCATCGGATAGTCTTGCAGGCAGATTGGCACATCTGGCCCAAGTGCTTTGCAAACCTGCGCAAAGTAACTGCGCTGTTGGGCGTCGGTTTGCAGGCTTGGCATCGGAGCGACCATCACGCCAGCGGCACCATCTTTCATGACCGACCTTGAGAGTTCGGCCATGTTGTCCAAGCCGCCACCCGTAACACCAACAATCACAGGTACACGCCCATTGACGCGTTCCAGTACGCGGCGGGCAAACAGCGCCGACTCTTGACCCGAAAGCTTTGCCGCCTCCCCCATAATACCAAGGATCGTCATGCCCGACACACCGCACTCGATGTAATAGTCAACCAACCGGTCTGTACTTTCGAGGTCAAGCGCACCGGCGTCGTCAAAAGGTGTGGCAGCGATAATATATACGCCACCGGAATTGCGATCAAATGTGTAAGACATGATTTCCTCTTAGGTTGTATTGCGCCGTTTTGGGGCAATGGGGGGTATATTCATTGATTTAGTTTCCACAAGACGGGCATATTTATCGCCAAACAGGCGGGCCGTGGGGTAATGCCCTTCCCAATTTACGTGGTTCCGCTCAACATCGATCAGACCCTCACGCGCAGAAAGAGTAATTGCTTCACCAATCATGATCGAGCGTTCGGGACTAAGAGAAAGCGCCAAGGTCTTGCGACACTCTAAAGCAACGGGCGCACAGGTAAGTCGAGGCGGCGCGATTTTAGCAGATGGGCAAAGGTCCAAATCAAGTACGGCGGCCTCACTTACATTTGCGGGGTACCGCGCCGCCGTTGCGACCATCACATCATTCAGATCAGGAGTGAGAATGTTGATCGTGTATTCGCCGGTTTCGTCGATGTTGCGCGTTGTGTCTTTTGGGGTGCCATCCGCTTGATGTTCCAAACCGAGGATCACCGTCGCAGGGTCTGCACCAAACACATTGAAAAACGAGAATGGCGCGACATTCACCACCCCATCGACGCTGATTGTCGTTACCCAAGCAATCGGGCGCGGGATGACAACGCCACAAAGCAGCTTGTATCTGTCTCGCGCGGTGAGCGCCTCAAGATCGATTTGCATGGTGGTCAATTTCCCGAACTAGACGGACCGGACAACGCCGGTTTGCGAACAGATCAGCCCGTAATGTTCCGTACGCCGATGGCGTTCAAAATCAAATATCGTCGCCTTGCCAAAGTTGCAGGCGTCCATATCGCAGGCGTGAACAATTAGCTCATCCCCTTCCGTTTCAGCACGGGCCATAACAAAACCGTTTGGATCAACGATCACACTGCCCCCCATCAAGGGATGGCCGTCCTCATCACCTGCCTTGGCGATGCCCACAACCCAAGTCGAGTTCTGATAGGCCCCTGCTGTCATGGACAGTTCCGAATGGTACAAACGCTTATCCAGCGCTTCATCGGACATTTGCGAATTCACCGAAGGGGTGTTGTAACCAAGCATGACCAGTTCAACACCCTGAAGCCCCATGACACGGTAGACTTCAGGCCAACGACGGTCATTGCAAATACACATCCCCATAATTGTATCCTGCACACGCCACACAGGAAATCCAGTGTCGCCTTCCAAAAAGTAGCGTTTTTCGAGATGTTGAAACGCGCGCTCGGTGTCATATTCGCGGTGACCGGGCAAATGGGTTTTGCGGTACTTTCCAACGATGTTGCCTGCTTTGTCTGTCAGGATCGACGTGTTGAAATGCTGGCCTTCCGGCGTTAGTTCAGCGTAACCAAATGAAATTGCGATACCCGCTGATTTTGCAGCATCAAACAGCGGCGCTGTCGCCGCATTCGGCATTTCCGTTTCAAACCACTGATCAACCTCGGCTTGATCTTCCATGTACCATCGTGGGAAAAACGTCGTCAGGCAAAGTTCTGGAAAAGCTACAAGGTCGCACCCTTTACCTTTTGCCTGCTCAAGCAAGGCAAGCATACGAGCGACAACTGTCTCACGGCTGTCAAATTTTTGAATTGGACCCATCTGGGCCCCTCCAATAACTATCTCACGCATGCGTAAGTTCCTCTTTTTTCAGTGAGCAATTCGACGTTCAAAATGGCTGACCAGCCGGACAAGGGGCCAAAGCGCGGCCAGATAGATCAAAGCAACCAACACCAACGGTGAGGCATTATAGGTGATGGAGCGCGCCATATCTGCCGCGTAAAGCATCTCACCCAGCGACACAACGGAGGCCAGCGAGGTCAGTTTGACGACCTCAACAGTGTTGGAAATCAGATCAGGCAGCACATTTCGCGTCGCTTGTGGCAGCACAACATAGGTCATAGTCTGACTGGCATTCAGGCCAGTCGAGCGCGCCGCCTCGCTTTGACCAAAGCCGATAGATTGGATGCCCGCGCGAAAAATCTCACCGTAGTAGGCAGAGTTATTAAGCAAAAATGCAAAGGCGACTGCCGTAAACGGAGAGATGCGCAAACCCGCAAAGGGCAGTCCCGCATAGACAAAGATCAGCAGCACTAAAGGCGGAATTGCGCGAAAGAAATCAACAAAGATAATCATCGACCAGCGCAGCCAGCGATGTTTGCTTAGCATACCAAGTGCGGCAAACAATCCACCAAACAACCCCATCGGAATGACTACAGCGCAAATCGCAAGCGTCATCCACATGCCCTGAATAATCGTGGGCAGAACGGCGACCATCACCTCAACATCAAAAAACTGCTCTATCAGTTTGTCCATGGGGTCACGCCTTTCGCCAAAAATAACGGTTTTCCAGCCAGCGCGATAGGATCACAAAAGGAAGAAACAACACGACATAAGCCACCGCAGCCAACATGAGTGGAGAGGCATTGCCAGAAAAGCTTTGGGCAGTGCTTGCCTGATTGAGAATATCAGGCACGCCAATGACAGTGCCAAGCGCAGTCATCTTGGTGATGGCAATTGCGCGGTTTGTAAGCGGAGGAATGGCAAGGCGCATGGCCTGCGGCAGCACAACAAAAATCAGGGTCTGGGTAAAACCCAAGCCAGTCGAACGTCCAGCTTCCCATTGGCCTTTTTCAATAGAGGTGATGCCCGCCCAGAGAATTTCCTCAGCAAAGGCCGAAAGGATCAACGCAAGAACAACAAAAAGAACCATAAAGCTGGACAGAGTGATGCCAACGCTTGGCAACCCAAAGAAGATGAGCAAGATCATGACCAACGGTGGCAAAGCGCGAAAGATGTCCGCGTAGATGACAATAAAAAAAGAGAGTGGCTTGAACCGATAAGCCCTGAGACAAGCAAGCAAAGTTCCAAACGCCATTCCAGCGATAATGATCAATATCGACAACCAGACCGTCACGCCGACGCCTGACAAAATGGCGGGCGCATATTTTTCAAGAACAGTTGCGTTAAAGAACGTGTCCAGAAATCTCTCGAACGATGACACCTCAATCCGCTCCTGTAACGCGTGACAGGAATGTACGGGTCCGTTCATGGGACGGGTTTTCAAAAATCTGCTCGGCAGTGCCCTGTTCAATCAGAGCGCCCTGATCCATAAAGATAACCCGATCTGCCGCCTCGCGTGCGAAATTCATTTCGTGGCTGACAACCAGCATCGTCATACCGCTTGATTTTAAGTCCCGCATCACACTCAGCACATCACCAACCAGTTCGGGATCAAGTGCCGAGGTAGGTTCGTCAAACAGCATGACTTGGGGTTCCAAAGCCAACGCACGGGCAATCGCAACCCGTTGTTGTTGCCCCCCCGACAAAGCAGCCGGGAGGTTATCGGCCTTATCCGCAAGCCCGACATTATCAAGCGCCTGCTCAGCGCGCGCATCCGCCTCGTCGCGCGATAACCTCAGCACTTTGCGCAACGCGAGTGTCACGTTTTTGCGTGCGGACAGATGCGGGTAAAGATTGAAGGATTGAAACACCATGCCGATGCGTTGGCGTATCGCATTGATATCAACCTTCGCACCCGTTACCGGATCACCCTCTAAAAAGATATCACCAGAATCGGGTTCCTCCAACCGGTTGCAGCACCGTAGCATCGTCGATTTTCCAGAACCCGATGGCCCCAGTACAAAAACGAGTTCACTGTGCTCGACCAAAAGATCGACATTCTTGAGAGCGTGAAACGACGCGAAATACTTATTAAGATCCCGCACTTCGAGCGAAGGCGGACGGCTCACATTGGACGCAGTTTTTGGTGGAGCAGAAGTAGACATATCAAGGCAGTTTCCAAAAAGAGTAGGTGTCCCCGCCAGCGCATTGCCAGCGGGGAAATGCGTTAGCAGCTTGGCGTATGGCCATCGTCTGCAAACCCGTTGAAGCCTGGCTGGCCATGTCCCGCAAGCGGCGTCAATGCGACCGACCCCTCTTCTGGCGCAACACCAAACCATTTTTCGTGCATTTCAGCAATTGTGCCGTCAATCTTGAGGCATTCGATCACGTTTTCGACCTTGTCACGCAATGCGACATCGTCGCTGCGGAAGGGCATGCCCCAGACCTTGCCAGTGGAAAACAGGAAGCTCAGCTCGATATTGGGGTTCTTTTGTGCAGCCCACGCAGACACGGTGTTACCTGCAACGTTAGCAAAGGCCCGCCCCGAGACAACCGCCTGAACGGCGTCTGTGTTGCTGCCATAGCTTTCGACTTTCCAACCAATTTCGGATTCAAGCTCGCGCGCCCAGCTATCATAAGCAGACCCACGGTTCACGGCGATTGTTTTACCGGCAAACCCTTTCAGGTCAGTAATTTTTTCTGCACCATTAGCCACTACAAACTGGAAGTCTGTGTTTAGATACCCTTCGGAGAACAGTAGGTTGTTCGCGCGCTCTTCGGTGATGGTAGTTGGAGCGACGACAAAGTCATAAGTGCCCGCCTGAAGACCCGGGAGGATACCTGAAAACTGTGTGGCCACGATATCCATCTCGACCCCAAGGCGCTCACCAATGATGTTTGCCAGATCAACATTGAAACCCTCGATGCCACCACCAAGTTTCGGCATCGCGTGTGGTGCAAAAGTACCGTCCAGTGCGACAGTGTATTTATCCGCGGCGGATAGTGTCGTTGCTGCGAGGCCCGCAAAAACGGCAGCGCTAAGCGCGATAGTTTTGATATGCATGTTTTTCCCCTGTAGTTTGTTAATTACTCATCCAACTATAAGGGAGAGCCTGCCTTTTGATACCTAAATGAGGTCATTATTTATTAAATACTCGATAGAACTATTAGCCTTGGTTATCCATTCTAACCTAGCCTTATATAAATTTTAACCGTAAGTACCCCAGCCTTTGTCTCCAACTTAGGTGCGTTCTCCTCATGGATCATGACGCTGTTAGTCATTGTTTTGTTTGTGAATTAGAAAAATCTACAACATCGCAGCCGCGCATAATTTTCCCTGCCTTTCACGTTTAATCTACGCTAGCCAGTGAGGACTCTCTCTCACTGCAGCGGCACATGATTGGCACATCTGGTAATCACTGTACTTCAATTGGGCTTCAACTTAGCAAAACTTTCAGCCAAAATATTAACAGCAAGTCAATAACGCACATGTACAAACATTGGTATGTTAACGCCAATAGAAGTTGCAGCGTCGAACAACAAATATAGGGGACTGAGATACGATATGGATTTTGGAATTAAGGGTAAGGGCGCGTTAGTAATGTCATCCTCTCGCGGGTTGGGCTTTGCTATTGCTTCGGCACTTGCGGCGGAAGGCGTGAATGTCGTGTTGACAGGCCGTTCAGAAGAAAACCTGAAGATCAATGCCAAAGCGATCAATGCGCGCGGTCAAGGCCAAGCGTTCTACAAATCTGCGGACTTGATGGATAGTGACGCGATGGGACCGCTTGTTGCCTTTGCCAATGAACAACTTGGTCAAGTGGATATTCTGATCAACAACACTGGTGGCCCACCCCCGGGCCGTATGGTTGACGCAGATCAGGCGGCTTTTGCAAAGCACTTCAACGCCATGGTGCTGCGTGTGGCAGAGGTCACGCAACTCGTTCTGCCAGAAATGCGCGCGCAGAAATGGGGACGTGTGATCACGGTGGGATCATCTGGGGTGGTGCAACCCATTCCAAATCTCGGGCTTTCCAATGCGATCCGCTCAGCGCTGGTGGGGTGGTCAAAGTCGCTCAGCAATGATCTTGCTGGCGAAGGCATAACCGTTAATATGCTGGTGCCTGGCCGTATTCATACCGACAGGGTTGATGAGCTGGATGAGGCAGCGTCAAAGCGTACTGGAAAAACGCTGGATGAAACGCGCGCGGCCTCGCGTGCAACGATTCCTGCAGGCCGGTATGGCACAATTGAGGAATTCGGCGCAGTGGCGGCGTTCCTTGCAAGCACACAAGCAAGTTATGTCACTGGTAGCGTCATCCGCTGTGACGGTGGGTCGATCAAATCTGTTTAGGAACCATTCAAATGACATATGACCTCGCAATCAAAAATGGAACGCTTGTCACCGCCTCGGAAACATTTCAGGCCGACATCGGTATTCGCGACGGACGCATTGTTGCGCATGGCGAAAACCTGACTGGCAAGTACGAGATTGACGCAACCGACAAGCTGGTCATGCCCGGCGGGATCGAAGCGCATTGCCATATCGCACAGGAAAGCGCGACAGGCAGCATGACCGCGGACGATTACCGTAGTGGGTCCATCAGTGCAGCGTTTGGTGGTAATAGTTGTTTCGTGCCTTTCGCAGCGCAGCATCGTCACATGGGGGTCAAAGAAACCCTCGATCTGTACGACAGCAGGGCGACAGGTGCGTCGGTCATTGACTACAGTTACCACCTCATTATTGCCAACCCGACCAATGAGGTTCTGACAAAGGAATTACCGGAAGCATTTGCGCGCGGGATCACATCGTTCAAGGTATTCATGACCTATGATCTGATGAAAATCGACGATAGCCAGTTTCTCGATATTCTAAGCGTCGCAAAAACTCACGGCGCGTTGACCATGGTGCATGCGGAAAACAGCGGCATGATCAAATGGGTGTCCGACAGGTTGGTCGCCACCGGGAATACCGCACCGCGCTATCATGCCATCAGCCACCCAGCACTCGCGGAAGAAGAGGCGATCAATCGCGCCATTTCATTAGCTAAACTAGTGGACGCTCCCTTGCTAATTGTCCACGTTTCCACGCAGGAAGGAGCAGATCTTGTTGCCCGAGCGCGCTTTGCTGGCGCAAAGATCTATGGCGAAACCTGCCCTCAATATCTATTCTTGAAAAAGGACGACCTGAATCGGCCTGGTATGGAAGGGGCTAAATTCATATGCTCCCCGCCGCTGCGCGACACGCATACCCAAAATGCGCTGTGGCGACATTTAGAGGCAGGTACGTTTACCGTGTTTTCTTCTGATCATGCACCCTATCGATTTGACCAGACGGGTAAGCTGGCCAACGGGCCGGATGCCACGTTCAAGCAGATTGCGAATGGCATGCCGGGCATTGCCTTGCGCTTACCGTTACTGTTCTCAGAAGGCGTTAACACAGGACGTATTTCAGCAAACCAGTTTGTTGCCCTGTCCAGCACAAACGCTGCGCGACTTTACGGTATGTTACCAACCAAAGGGACCCTTGCTGTTGGTTCAGATGCCGACATCGCAATTTGGGATCCACAGGAAAAGCGCCGTGTAACTGTCGAAGACCAACATGACCAAATGGACTATTCACCCTTTGAAGGGCGCGAATTGACAGGCTGGCCAGTGACGGTTTTATCCCGCGGTACGCGCGTCATAGATGGCGGTAAATTACTCGCTGAACCGGGTCACGGTAATTTCGTTGCGCGGGCACCATCTGACCTTGGTAATCAACCTGGTCACACAGCTATGGAGCTTGATCCAGAGCAAAACTTTAGTGCCAAAATTGCGCCATTACCCAATTAGAGTGGTAGCAAGCCCAGTTCGTTCGTGTCCAGTTTGAAACAGAATTCCTGCCAGCTTAAGCTGGGCTGCGCTCGTGAGAAACAAAGGGTTGCCCCATATCAATGCCTCTGTGATGGGGCCATTGGAATGTCTCGCCCTTTTCTCCAAAAGCCCCGCCTAGCCATTCATACACGAGAGCGTTCTTAGAAGGCAGACTTCAGTTATTCTGTGATCAGTTTCCAAGAATACTCGGCAATTTCAGCCCATGCTCTTTTGCGCATTCAACTGCGGTTTCGTAACCGGCATCCGCGTGCCGCATGACACCCGTAGCTGGATCGTTCCAAAGAACGCGCTCAATCCGGCGATCTGCATCTTGGGTGCCATCACAGCAAATGACCATTCCAGAGTGTTGAGAGAAACCCATTCCGACGCCACCACCGTGATGAATGGAAATCCAAGTTGCTCCACTTGCAGTGTTCAGCAGCGCGTTTAACAAAGGCCAATCGGAAACTGCATCCGAGCCGTCTTTCATTGCTTCAGTTTCGCGATTTGGTGAAGCAACGGACCCTGAATCGAGATGATCCCGTCCAATCACGATTGGAGCCGAAAGTTCGCCGCTTCGCACCATTTCATTGAAGGCGAGACCAAGCTTATGGCGGATACCAAGACCAACCCAGCAAATACGCGCTGGAAGACCTTGGAACTCGATCCGTTCACGAGCCATATCTAACCAGTTGTGCAGATGCTCGTCATCAATAAGTTCCTTCACCTTCGCATCTGTCTTGTAGATGTCTTCAGGGTCTCCAGACAACGCGCACCAACGGAACGGCCCTACCCCGCGACAGAATAAAGGTCGGATATAAGCCGGCACGAACCCCGGGAAATCAAAGGCGTTCTCGAGGCCCTCATCCAAAGCTACCTGACGAATATTGTTGCCGTAATCAAGCGTTGGAACACCTGCATTCCAAAAATCAAGCATCGTTGCAACTTGCACTTTCATTGAAGCACGTGCTGCTTTTTCAACTGCTTTTGGATCAGTTTCTTGCTTCTGACGCCATTCAGCTACGGTCCATCCCTGCGGCAAGTACCCGTGTATGGGATCATGTGCACTCGTTTGGTCAGTTACCATGTCTGGTTGGATGCCCCGCTTGAAGATTTCGGGGAACACATCAGCCGCGTTACCTATCAAAGCTACTGATTTTGCTTCGCCAGCTTTTGTCCACCTGTCGATCAGGGCCATGGCCTCATCGAGCGTATGCACCTTCTCATCCACATATCGAGTACGAAGACGGAAATCGGCACGTGTCTCGTCACACTCGATCGCAAGGCAACATGCGCCAGCCATGACTGCTGCTAAAGGTTGCGCACCACCCATTCCGCCAAGACCACCGGTGAGTATCCATTTCCCAGTTAGATTTCCACCGTAATGTTGGCGTCCTGCCTCAACAAAAGTCTCATAAGTTCCTTGGACAATGCCTTGCGCCCCAATGTATATCCACGATCCAGCAGTCATTTGGCCATACATGGCCAAGCCTTTTTTATCTAACTCATTAAAATGATCCCATGTCGCCCAATGAGGAACCAAATTTGAGTTAGCAATCAAGACACGCGGTGCATCCTTGTGAGTTTTAAAGACGCCAACAGGTTTGCCTGACTGAACCATAAGCGTTTCGTCGTCTTCTAGTTCCTTCAGGCTCGCTACGATCTGGTCAAAATCTTTCCACGTTCGCGCTGCACGACCGATACCGCCATAGACAACCAATTCATGCGGGTTTTCTGCGACATCAGGGTGAAGATTGTTCATCAACATCCGCATCGGAGCCTCAGTTAGCCAGCTCTTAGCATTTAACTCAGTCCCAGTCGGCGGATACACATCACGTGAATTCTTGCGTGGGTCGCTCATGTTATTTGTCCTTCTTTATGAGGCAACGGCCAGATTTACCCCGTTCAGGGAGGCCAATATAAACTGAAGATGTGGGCGCACTTGGTCTGCAAGGTCTTTGCGATAGGCCCAAGGTGCCTGCTCATTCATGTACGCCCTCTGGGCCAATTCCATCTGAATCGCATGAACGTTTTCACTCGGCTTGCCGTAATGTCGAGTTGTCCAACCACCTTTGAAACGCCCGTTCACAACGTGATCAAACGATGCCGCCGATACACATTCATCGACGGCCAATTGTTCGATAAGGGGATCACAAGTTCTGCCGCTATTCGTTCCGATGTTAAAGACCGGCAAGAGACCCTCGAACAAAAATGGGATCGTGGAGCGGATTGAATGGCAGTCATATAGAATTGCAAAGCCATGATCTGATTTTATCCGTTCAATCTCTTCTTGCAGCGCATCATGATACGGTTTGTGGAAACAGTTTCGTCGATCAGAAATTTGCTCAGCCGTTGGTTCTTCACCTTTTTGCCAAATCGGTTCACCGTCGAAGTCTGTCAAAGGACAGAGCGTTGTTGTGTTTTGGCCGGGGTAGAGCGATTGCCCATCGGGATCGCGGTTGGCGTCAATCACATAGCGATGAAATGTCGCTTCAACAGTCGTCACGTTGGGAACCAAACCTGAATATAATTCGGCCATATGCCAATCTGTATCATCGAGACCCTTGCCACGATCATTTAATCTGCCCAAAATTTCTGGAGGAATAAACGTCCCACCATGCGGTATTCCCAATATGAGCGGGTTACTGCCTTTTTGGATTCGAACAGGATTCATGCTGCTAGACCCGGCAAATCAACGTTGGACGACAGGATAATCGCTGTTGAAGCGACCAGGGCCTTCGCCACCTCTAGATCAGGAGCCAAATAGCGATCTTCACCAATCGTCTCTACATCTTGACGAAGTCTGGTCATAACAGACTGGAGTGGCTTGCTTGTCGCCATCGGGTGACGGAATTCAACGCCCTGAGCCGCGCACAATAGCTCAACTCCGAGGATATAGTTCAAGTTCGTAGTCATCCGCAGCAAGCGCCGCGCACCATGTGCAGCCATCGATACATGATCTTCTTGATTGGCACTCGTTGGAGTGCTGTCAGTGACACATGGATTAGCCAAATGCTTATTTTCACTCATCAACGCGGCTGTAGTGACCTCGGCAATCATAAGACCAGAGTTTAGGCCAGGATTAAGCGTTAGAAACGGCGGCAGGTCATGACTAAGAGCCGGGTCAACCATCAAGGCAATTCTGCGCTGCGCGATGGCTCCAATCTCTGAAATCGCCAAGGCAATCATATCAGCAGCGAATCCAACCGGCTCAGCATGAAAGTTGCCGCCGGAAACGATGAGACCGGCTTCCGTCAAGACCAATGGGTTGTCGGTGACTGCGTTGGCTTCGATTTCCAATGTGGTTGCTGCTTGGCGTAAAACATCCATTGCAGCACCGGTCACCTGAGGTTGGCATCGGATACAATACGGATCTTGAACGCGCGTATCCCCTTCGATGTGGCTTTCACGTATGATTGAGCCATCCAGAAGTGAACGAATGGTTGCGGCGGCTTCGATTTGTCCACGATGCCCCCGAAGGCTATGAATTTCAGGATGCGTTGGAGCCGTTGAACCCATGATAGCGTCAGTAGATAGCGCTGATGTAACCAATGCATTTTGAGCGGCGCGCCAAGCTTCAAATAGACCAGCAAGGGCAAACGCCGTTGAAAATTGAGTGCCGTTGATGAACGCCAAACCCTCTTTTGGTCCAAGCGTGATCGGAGAGAGTCCTGCCTTTTTGAGTGTCTCAGCGCCAGGGAGAACCACGCCTTGGTATTCAGCTTGCCCCTCTCCGATCACGACTGCCGTCATATGCGCCAGCGGAGCTAAATCTCCGGACGCGCCGACGGAACCTTGAGCCGGTATTATGGGTGTCACGCCTTTGGATAACATGTCCTGAATGAGTTGAACAAGGCTCCAACGTACACCAGACGCGCCACGCCCAAATGATAAAAGCTTCAAAGTCATCATCAATCGAACCATTTCCTTAGAAATAGGTTCACCGACGCCACAGCAATGACTTAAAATCAGATTACGCTGCAAAGTAGCAGCATTTGACGCTTCAATTTTGATGCTGGCGAGTTTGCCAAATCCTGTGTTCACCCCATACACTGGAACATCACCACTCGCTGCCGCATTGATGCGATCAGCAGCATTTTCAACCGCAGGGCGACAGTTTGGGTCAAGGGATGCAGTCACCCCATCCCAATAAATCAGAGCGAGCTGATCCAAAGTTGCATTGCCGGGAACTAAGACAAGATCAGACAAGATCGCCTCCAAATATTCGTTTTTCTAATGGGTTGAAGCCAATGCGATAGGAAAGCTCTGCAGGGGCATTAACATTCCAGATGCTGAGATCAGCGCGTTTGCCAGCCTCAATGACGCCGGTATCGGACACCCCAAGTGCAGCGGCTGCATTCTTGGTGACACCGGCTAGGACTTCTTCGGGTGTCATTCGAAACAACGTGCAGCCCATGTTCATCGACAACAAGAGTGACGAGATGGGAGATGATCCGGGATTACAATCGGTCGCAAGCGCCATTGGAACGCTGTGTTTTCTCAAGAGATCAATCGGCGGTTTTTGGGTTTCTCGCAAAGTGTAAAACGCGCCAGGCAAAATGACCGCCGACGTATTTGCTTTGGCCATTGCTTTAACACCAGCCTCATCCAAGTATTCGATGTGGTCGGCAGACAACGCGCCATATGACGCTGCAAGTTCAGCACCACCAAGATTTGACAGCTGTTCTGCGTGCAACTTAACGGGCAAGCCTAGTTCAGCAGCGACGTCAAACACCCGAGATATTTGTTCGGGTTGAAAGGCAATTCCTTCGCAAAACCCGTCAACTGCATGAACCAGCCCCTCAGAATGGGCTGCTCGAAGCGCAGGAATACAAACCTCATCGATATACCGATTTGGTTCACTGGCGAATTCAGGTGGGACTGCATGTGCGCCAAGGAAGGTCCTTACTATTCGTATAGATCGCAACTCAGCAAGACGTTTAGCAGCGCGAAGCATCTTTAGCTCCGTTTCGACATCCAATCCGTACCCAGACTTTACCTCAACGAGGCTAGTTCCCTCAGAAATCATTGCGTCAATACGTGGTAAGGCGTCGCTCACGAGTGCTTCAAGTGATGCCTCTCTTGTGGCCGAAACAGTGGAGACTATACCGCCCCCTGCCCGTGCAACATCTTCGTAGCTTGCACCGTTGAGGCGCATTTCAAATTCTTGCGCGCGATTTCCACCGGAAATGATGTGCGTGTGGCAATCCACAAAGGACGGTGTAACTAAACGATCACCAAAATCATTGGATGCCGCCTGCGAAAACATTGGCGGGCAATTCTTCGCAGGACCAACCCACGAGATTCGACCCTCTTGAACAACAATCGCCGCATCGCGCACCAACCCATACGGAGCCGTGTTTTCGGCACTCATAGTTGCAACGGCTTGGCATTTTATTACGTGCATAGATTGAGTCACATGTTTTCAAGAATTGCGGTTGATAGCATCCTTCGTAGAGCGTATAAATTAATATGTCTATACATAAAGGTGACATTATGCGGATTTTCTCAGCGCAAGCATGGCTAGAAGATGGTTGGAAAAACAACGTTACAATCTCGATCAAAAACGGCGAAATCACCGCTATTGAAACTCAGGTAGCCAAAAAGCCAGGAGACATCGCCGTTGACACGCTCATGCCGGCTCTAGCGAACTTGCACAGCCACAGCTTTCAACGCGCGATGGCCGGAATGACCGAGTATCGCACAGCCGGCCGGGACAGCTTCTGGACGTGGCGTACCCTAATGTATCAATTCCTCGAGCATCTCACGCCAGAGCACATCGAAGCTATTGCAGCTTTGGTCTTCATGGAAATGCAGGAGGCAGGGTATGCTTCGGTAGGTGAGTTTCATTATGTTCATCGCCAAGCTGGTGGCGGCAGGTATGATGATCCAGCTGAATTGAGCAATAGGATTTTTTCCGCAGCAAATCTTTCAGGTATAGGGCTAACCCATCTCCCCGTTCTTTATTCTTACGGTGGAGTAGAAAAAGCTGCCTTAAGTGGAGGTCAGCTTAGGTTTGGTCACAACTTGGAAGAGTTTGAAGCCTTGGTGAGATCGGCAAAAAACTCCCTAACTTCCTCCAATAATGACACACAAATAGGAATAGCACCGCATTCATTGCGCGCGACTGCACCCGACGAGCTGACGACTGTAATCGCATCATTTCCTGATGGACCAATACATATCCATATCGCAGAGCAACCCAAAGAAGTTCAAGACGTTCAAGCTTGGCTCGGTGCCCGTCCTGTTGAATGGTTGCTGGAAACCATGGACGTGGATCAAAAATGGTGCCTCATACACGCGACACATATGACTAACAAAGAGACCCTTGATCTAGCAGCATCAGGAGCAGTAGCCGGTCTTTGCCCAATAACTGAGGCCAATCTTGGTGATGGACCGTTCAATGGCCCTGCTTACTTAAATGCAGGTGGTCGTTTTGGTTTAGGCTCAGACTCCAATGTACGGATATCCCTCACGGAAGAGTTTAGAACACTTGAATACTCTCAACGCCTCAGAGACTTGCGCCGGAATGTGATGGTGCAGGGTGAAGGCTCAGTAGGAAAGGCTTTGTACCTAGGTGCTGCTCAAGGTGGAGCACAGGCTCTTAATAGAAAAGCAGGTAAAATCGCTGTTGGGAACCTTGCAGATCTCGTTGCGATCAACAGCGGACATCAATCTCTGTGCGGACTTTCATCAGATCAGCTCTTCGATGGTTTATGCTTTGCAGCAGATGACTCTTCTGTGACAGATGTCTGGTGCGCCGGACGGCACATGGTTCAAGATAGCGAGCATATTCATCGTACTCAGATCATGCGCCATTACAAATCCACTATGGTCGAACTTTCGAAGCTCATCTCTTAGAGCTGATTTGAATGACCAAAGCTGTCGAAGTGTGACCAGCAGCAGTTAGCTTTCCTCCTGGGTTCATCACACCATCATGCCGCAATAAGGTCTTAGATCCAAGCAGCTTGAATGCACCTGTCAGACAATAGACAAGCGTCATGACCGAAGTCGAAGACGGTCTGGTGTAAAGTACGGCAGTATCAATAACAGATACATCGGCATCAAGTTTTGACCCATCAAAAATTAAGTTGAAGTCCTGAATTGGCCCATTGGGCAACAACCCATCGATCGCATCTGATCCAGAAAAGTGCACTGGAATATGAAGATCGGCTACCAGATCCCCGTTCTTATGTGCAAGAACCATCCCTTTGCCTTCTATAACCGTCAGTATACGATCGAGGTCTACAAACGATGAGAAAGGCCCCTCTTGATCAACGTTGGCGATGCTGACACGCCAAAATGGTGCCTGAGAGGGTGATTTGGCAACTTCACGCGTGACACCACCACCATTTTTCCAGCGTGTTGCTGTGATTGTGTCACGGCTAAAAAACTGCTCTATCATTGCCAGATAACTTTCCGCACACGCGTCGGCAATCCAAGTATCGCCGAGATAGATATATGTATATACTTATAAGATGGATATAAAAATCGAAACCCGCATCGACGATAAGAAACCTGCTACATTTTCTCTTCATGAGCGTATTTTAAGTGACGTTCGAGAGAAAATTGTGTCTGGGACATGGCCTCCCGGTTTCCGCATTCCATTCGAAACGGACATGGCAAAGGACTACGGTTGCTCACGCATGACGGTGAATAAAGCACTCACGCAGCTTGCACGATCTGGGCTTCTTGAGCGCACACGTAAGTCTGGAACATACGTGAAAGCCCCGCAGTCGCTGTCTGCCGCGATGGAGATTACAAACATTCGCAAAGAAGTTGAGGACACAGGGAAAGAATATTCATATAGCCTGCTTCTCGATACCGTGAGACCAAGTGAACCAGCCGATACTGACAAATTGGTTGATTCGTCTAAAAATTCTATTCGCCAGATGGAATGTCTCCACTCCGCGAACGGAGCACCATTTTGCTTTGAAGAACGGATCGTAAATATCGGATCTGTTCCTGAAATTGAGGACGTATCCTTCGATACAGAAGCACCAGGCACTTGGCTTGTGAGAACTGTCCCATGGAACTCGGCAGAACATCAAATTCTTGCAACACTGGCAACAGAGTCGGTTGCTGAGATGCTTGGAATTGAGCCCGGCGCGCCTTGTTTGGTTGTCGAACGAAGAACCCAAAATGACCTCGGAAACGTTACTTGGGCAAAACTTTGGTATGCTGGAGATAACCACCGTTTGGTAGCCACGTTCACTCCAACTGGCTGAGCATCACCGTCAGCTTAGGCTGTTTGACAGACGCACTCAGTGCCCTTCGTCTGCAGCTCTTTGATTGAGTTCAAACCCATTAATTTGAGTGTAATTTTGATTTCATCAGCAAGTATCGAAATGGCTTTCTCGACCCCTTCTTGCCCTTAAGCTGAGAGCCCAAATGCATAGGCACGTCCAAGCAATACTCCACTAGCCCCAAGCCCAAGAGCAATCAAAATTTCACTCCCCCGGCGAAAACCACCATCTATCATAACACAAAAGTCTGGGCCTACCGCTTTGCGAATTTGAGGTAGTAGTCCGATCATTGAAGAAGCAAAATCCAATTGCCGACCACCGTGGTTAGAAATGACGACGGCATCGGCTCCACTGTCTTGGGCTGTCTTGGCATCTTCAGCCGACAGAATACCTTTGATCACGAGCCACTTTTTCCACTTTTGGCTAAGCCATCTCACATCTTCCCTAGTCAGTGATGGACAAAGTCGACAGACACATAGGAATGCCATGCTTCTTTGCCGCTTGGGCAGCCATGATCTCACAGTTATCGCGATGGTGTCCTAAAACCCAACCTGACCCAACATGAACGGCAGCTGGTGGTCGCCACCAAGGAAGCTGCTCCAAGGCTTGGGTCTTCCGAGGTCCGCAAGACATGTTGCTTTAGCTCCCACTTCTCGAAGTCAGTCTGATTGCGCCACATCGTCGTTTCAGAAAATGCACCGCCATCAATGTAGTCAAAGAAGATTTTGAGAAGGCGCTTTTGTGCTGTGCTTCGAAGATCTTCAATGTTCACTATCACGCACATAACGCCTGCTCCTGAGAGTTGTGCATGTCGTTGACTCGTGAAAGTAGTCCATTTGTCGCTAAGTTTATTCGTTATCGATCTTGATCAGTGTCTTTATGTCATCTGCATGGCCCAATGAGATTTGGTCATAGATCGTGGGAACTTGTTCCAGAGAAATCATAGGACCAATCAGTTGTGCAAATACATCTGGATAAGTTTCCAGCATTCGAACTGCATCTCCCAACTCACTAGAGAACGCGTGGCATCCCAGTATTGAGATTTCTCGTTCCACAAGATGAACAGGGTCCAGTGCAAAGGAGCCCTCTCCAATACCTACCAAAGCTAAAGAAGCACCTGAGAGCTGGCTCACTAAAAGCGATATCACGCCAACGTTGCCTGTCGTGTCAATGACGTGGCGCACCAGTTTGTTGGACGGATTACTAAATTGATCAAACGCCTGCAAATCAACAGCATCAGCGCCGGTCAAACTACAAACCTGAAGCTGTCTTTGATCATTGATATCGCTAACCAGCAGCTTTCTATCACCCAGCAGATTACCTGCTACCGCACAAAGAGCACCAATGGGACCACATCCGACAATCAATATTGGGTGGCCATCAGGTGCATCCACTCTTTTCAATGCGTGAAGTGCTACGGCAAGAGGTTCTGCCAATGCAGCCACATCGAGGCGTGTTTCGGGTTCGCATTTTTCTAGCAGGTGAGCGGGCAAGGTGATGTAGTCTGCAAATCCACCGTCGATTGCCTCTCCAATGAACCCTAATTTGTCGCAAAGATGTTGGTAGTTTGATTTACAGTTTTCACATTCACCACAATAAACGCGAGAGTCTGCGACGATATGGTCCCCGACCTGAAAAGTTCTGACATCATCACCAATGTTCTCGATAGAGCCTGAGAATTCGTGACCAGCAATCGATGGTTTTCGCGTTATCCACTGGCCGGTTTTGAAATTGTGTATATCCGATCCGCATATGCCTGCGTAGGCAACTTTAACACGCACTTCGTTCGGGCCAGGCACTGGCGCCATATCCACATTTTCGAAACGGATGTCCCTTCTATCGTGTAGTCGAGCAGATTTCATAGTATCAAACTCCAAGGTGACCGTTATCGATAGGCCTGATTTACATATTGTTGTCAGTGAAAAAACATAGTTTACTGCATCCTTAACGGATCTATGCGGTCAAAAAAATCAGTTATCAGATTTGAACCGCCCTCTGGCGCGCTGCCACATAGACCCACCATAGAAAAAGCGATCGCTGATGAATCTGGACTATGCCGATCCGCGCCACCACGCAGGTTCATTACTAATGCCGGGCACATCGCCAGCGCAGACCGCAGCGTTTGTTGCCATGTCGCAGGCAGCATTTCGCGTACGGCCAGCTCTTTTAGGAAAGGCCGCCAAAAGTCTTCGATCTTGGCTTCTAGAAGTCGTTCGCGCACGCGACTAAGCTTCCAATCGCTATCTAAAAACAGATTTCCGTCCCGATATTTGGCTTCGGTTTGAAAATTCGTCACTACATCGTTGGAATCATAAAGCCAAAACGGATGTGCAAAAACGTTGTGAAAGGTGGCCTTTGCCTCGGCTAAAAGGGACGGGATGTGTTTCCCCGCAAAGGCAGGATCAAAGTAGGAAAGTGTCGGAGTACTCGAGTTCGTTTTGTACCAGACATTGGCATTGTGTGCGTCGCCATGCGCAGTGAAGCCACCGGCATCAGCCAGATTTACCGGGTTGAGGCGTTGAACTGCTGCCTTAAAGATTTCATCAAAAGTCGACTGCATCCGCTGACCATTGATGACGAGCGAAGCATTCGAGAATTCATGCCATGAGAGTTTTACCCCCGGAAATTCAAACTCTTTATCGATGTAAAAGTCTTTGTAACGGCCGCCTGGGGCCTGCCCAGTTTTCAAATTGACCATTCTGTCAAAGAACAAATGGTGCATCGGCTCTTCAGCAACCTGCTGCGGGGTCACTGGGTGAAGCGTTCTAAGGGCAACAGCTAGTATTTGTTGGTTCAGCACTTTTTCAGCGTCTGCCGCGCGCAGTTCCGCCCCGTCATCTGGGTTTTTATCCAACATTAACAAAACGTCAGAAAAGCGTTTGTCCTCGCGTTTGGTATACACCAATATCTGCTCTCCGGGTTGCGTTGACATCATGATGGGCATGTCGATCGGCAAGCCAGCGTCCGCGACTATTTCGGCACGATAATACTCTCCCTGCATATCTTCTTCACCCTCCTCCTGATGGAACTTGAAGAAGTATGCGATGCCGTTCGACTGGAAAAACCCATTCAAAGAATTGAGAGAATATTGGTCATGATTAATTCGGAGGTCGTTGATCTCAATATCAAAAACATCGTGAAGGAAGGCGGTCAGCTCAACAACCGCCGCCTTACTATCAAGTTTTGCCAGCTGACGGATTTTAGCCGTACGCGATAGCTGGGTTGGTTCCATATCAACGCTTTCCAAGGTATTTATCACGCATAGAGGACACAGCATTCGCATGTGCATCAAATCCTTCATAGGTGGCCAGGACGTGCGTGTTTCTCGCCATCTCAGGGTAGGCTGGACGTGTCACGTATCCAATCGAGCTACACTTTACAAAATCATGCACAGACAGCGGCCCGTATGTTCTCGCACCCTGACTAGTGGGAAGCACCGCGTTCGGTCCCAACGCAAAGTTCCCTATCGAAACTGGGGTATGTGGTCCCATCAGAATTTCAGAGGCCTCAGTTATATGACCAAGGTGCTCGAAGGGCTCCAGAGACAAGATTTCAAGATGTTCTGGGGCATAATCATTGATGAACTTGTAACTCTCTTCGAGGGATGGCGTAAGGATTACGCCACCGGTTTGTCCTGTAAGAACCGCTTTAGAGTATTCGACCCGTTGTGCTCCCATTTGGGCCCAATGTTCGTCCAGCGCCTCTATCGCCTCTTCGGCAACTTTGCGCGAGTGGGTGACAAGATATGCAGAACTATCCGGCCCATGCTCAGCTTCAATTAGGAGGTCCAATGCAGCCAGACCACCATCGATGCTTTCATCCGCGAAAATGATCGCCTCGGAAGGGCCAGCTGGTAGTCCAGGATCAATAATCCCAGAAAGCTGGCGTTTGGCAGCGACAACCCAAGGGCTACCCGGACCGACAATCTTGAGTGCCGGTTTTACCGTTTCGGTGCCATAGGCAGCTGCTGCAACTGCTTGCGCACCACCACATTTGTAGACGGTTTCAACTCCTGCGATCCGAGCGGCGACAAGAGTTGCGGCGTCGACCGAACCGTCAGGCGTGGGGGGCGTGAAGATAGCCAAATTTGGAACCTTTGCGACAACCGCAGGTACGGATGTCATCATAGTGACTGACGGGAAAGCCCCCTTCCCTCTTGGAACATAGAGAGCAACTGACTGAATTGGTGTATAGCGATCACCGGCAAATGCTCCGGGTTGAATTTCCTTAAGCCACATTACCTCTGGTTTTTGCTCTTCATGGAAGGTTCGGATGTTTTCAATGCCATACTTGATCGCCTCAATGACTTCGTCATCAACTGTCTTGAATGCAGCATCAAATTCGGCTTCACTCGCTTTAAGCGTAGCTTGCGCAAGAGGTTTGGCTCCATCAAAATTCTGACCGAAACGCACAAGTGCTGCATCGCCCTCTTCTTTAACAGCTGCAATGATGGGTTGAACTTTTTCCATGAAGCTCGACAGATCGGCCTCGGACCGCTTCATCAGATCGGCATATTCTGCTTGGCTGAGTTTAGCGATCTCATAAAATGAGATAGATGACATAATCGTTGAGCCTTTCTTCCGCTGCGACGCGAGACGTTATTTCGATTTTAAGAAGATTTCCAAACCTACAATCTTATCTAGTATCGTGATGGCAATCATGGCCACGACAATGAAGACAACCGATACGGCGGCAAGGTCAGGAGTGATGATGGATCGGATTGAATTGTAGATCTGCACTGGTAAGGTAACGATGCGCGCATCCACCAACAGAAGACTCACCAAAAACTCATTCAAAGACAGTATGAACATCAGGAGTGAACCGGTAATCACGCCAGGAGTTACTGCTGGCAGCGTTACGTTGAAGAACGTCTGAATTGGACCGGCTCCACAACTTTGTGCTGCAAGCTCAAGGTCAGGGTCGAGCCCCGCAGCACTTGATGAAACTGCCCAAATCATGAATGGGAGATTGATAACAGATGTTGCAACGCCAACTGGCCAAAGATTGCCCAATACGCCTGCATCACCAAACGCCAACATCAGGCCAATACCTGATCCAATCAGTGGAATGGTAAATGGCAACAAAAGATAGGTCTGGATGGCAACGCCACCCCTGATGCGATATTTAGACAAGGCTATTCCAGCCAAAGTGCCGGTCGGTAGCGAGACTAATACGCAGATCGTTGCAACCTGAAGCGAGCGAACGAACGCATCCCTTAAGTCCTGTTCTCCCAAGATCTTCCCGTACCATCTCAAGGAAAAGCCTTCAGGCGGGAATGCAATGATGTTTCCTGATGTGACTGAGGCACCCAACACGACAAAGGTCGGCGCAGAGAGTGTCACAATCGAAATGATGACAAGCGTCCAGAAGACAATCTTTTGACCAGTTGGTTGTTTCACTTGTTAGAGCTCCCCAATTCCAAGGTTCCGGCGCCGAATACCGTGAAAATCAAACCAACAAGCACCGATCCCAGAGCAATGAGAATGATTGCAAGCGATGCGCCAAAGCCTTGATCCGAAGTTCGGAAAAACTGGTCGTAGATAGCGTTAGCAATAAAATCTTGCGATCCCCCGCCCAAGATAGCGGGCATGGCAAAATCGGTAAGCGACAATGTTAAGACCACTAATCCGGCACCAACCAAACCTGGCCTGGCCATAGGAATGACGACGTGGGTCATTGTTTTAATCCATGAGGCTCCTAAGGACCCCGCAGCAGCTTCAATCTCTTCAGGTATCGCGGTCATTGCAGGAGCCAGCATCAAAACAGCAAATGGTAACATGTATTGTACCAACCCGAACAAGACCGCGGGGTAGTTAAAGAGGAGCCGTAAGGGCTCAACCCCCACCAATCCAAGTACATCATTTACCATGCCTTGATTGCCAAGAATGATCAGCCAACCGTAGGCGCGAACGACCTGTCCGATGAAAAACGGAAGGAAAAGAGCAATGAGAAGGAATTTTCTCAGAACTGCTTTAGGAGTTCGTACCATGATGTACGCGTAGGGGAATGCCAGACATAGGGTGACCACTGTCACGATCATTGCGCCGAGCAAGCTGCGCCAGATTATCGTGGCAGTGAAGCTTTCTGAAAACGCGCGGGTATAGTTCTCAAGCGTCCAGTAATCCGAAAACTGGAACGTTGATCGGTCAAGTGTCCTCAGCGAAGAGTCACCAATATAAAGAAGGCCCACAACGAGCGTTCCGACAAGGACAATAGCGGGCGTAAGCATCAGATAAGGAGTGTATTTGCCCCTCCCCTTTGGCCAGATCGCCGCAAATGCTTTTTCAAAAACGTCCATGATGCGCCATGTCGTCGGATATGATGAGCGATAGTTCCGCATCAGGTGCTGTCCGATCTTGGAATAGAGTTATGGACGCCCCAAGCAGGGCGTCCAAATTATTGCGAGGTTCAACATTAACCTTGCATGATCTGTTTGAAACGTGAGAACCACTCACTTTCATTCTCGACCTGTATTCGGCCAGAGATACGGATGAGGCGCTCGAAGTCAGCCTCTGTCGTAGGATAGGACGGATCACCAGCAAGACCTTCCGGAGGCGTCAGACCTGGAACAACGCCCGGTAGACCAAGGCCATCCAACCATACTTGCTGAGCTTCCTGTGTCAGCGCAGAGTTGATGTATTCTTTAGCCCAATACAGATCACCTTCGGAATGTCCCTTAGGAATCCAAAGCCCGTCAGTGTCGAATTTCGCCCCTTCAGCTGGTACTGTCCAAGCAATATCAACACCGTTACGCTTCGCACCAAGAGCGTTGGTTGAAATTGTGCAAGCGGCATCAATTTCACCATTTTGGAACCAAGTCACGAAATCTGGATCTTCGCCAAGTAGCGGGTTTTGTTCCTTCATCTTAGTTACGAAATCCCAGCATGGGTCCATCGCATCCGGGATGCCCTCAAGTGAACCACCGCCAGCAACCTGAGCGGGGAAGTGGAAACCAATGCCGTCGTTATAGAAAGCAACACGACCTTTGAACTTAGGATCAAGTAAATCATGGTAAGACGCTGGCGGACCATCAGGGAAAGCCTCAGGGCGATAAGCAAGAACGTAAACGTACCCGTAAGTGTTCACGATTGGATAGCCTTCGACCCCAACAGGTTTTGCGAGATCAGTTGTGCCCGCTATATTAGAAAGGTCTGACAAATCTTCGCAAACGCCACGCAAGGCGGATTTGGTCGCGTTTGTTGTAGTATCCCAGTTGATATGGATTGGTGGCGTACGGTTCTGTGCGACAGCAGCCCATACTTTTGGCTGAATTTCGTTATCTTCCGTCAAGTCATGGATGATGCGAATGCCTGTCCGCTCAGTAAACGGATCAGATACACCGTTCTTGAGAGCTTCTACCCAAGGGCCACCCCATGCGCGAATGATAAGCTCTTCTGGTTTGTCCGGTTCAGCGGCCCAAAGGATTGAAGGCGCAGCCAATACAGTGCCAGCAGCACCCGCAGCAGCGGACGTCTTTAGCAGTTGACGGCGACTAATTGATTTTTTGATAGTCATTGTATTCTCCTTGTTAAGGTTTTTGCCCAGTTTACCGAGCTTTTAGTCCGCGACAAAGACATGTAAATCGCGGGTTTCCCATCCAATATGGACGGCTCGTCCCAACTCATGAGTTGCGAAGTCGTTCTGGTCATGGTAAAAAATACGGATAGGGTTTGGGCCCAGCTGTGGCACAGAAAGCTCGTACAATAGTCTCTCGCCTTCAAAAATGACGTCTGTGACTGTGCCCTCAAAAACCATGTTTAGCTTTTCAAGATCTGGCTTCTTTGCACTAATCCGGATTTGCTCTGCACGCACAGCGCAACGAACTTCCACTCCGCTAACTGATTTCGCCGCATTGCTACGCATTACACCGGTAAGCTTGATATCCCCCGATGTGATGAAGGCTTCTTCACCTGTCAAACTGTCAAGTTTGCCTGTGATCACGTTGGTCACACCAATGAAGTTTGCAACGAATGGGCTGCCAGGCGTGCGGTACATCTCTGTTGGCGACGCATCTTGTTGGATTTTGCCGCCATCCATCACGAGAATTTGGTCAGAAACAACGAGTGCCTCCCGTTGATCGTGGGTCACATTGATGGTCGTTACGCCAAGTTCTTTCTGGATACGTCGGAATTCCAACTGCATTTCTTCACGCAACTTACGGTCGAGAGCAGCCAATGGCTCGTCCAGCAATAGAAGATCCGGTTCGAAGACAAGCGCCCTAGCGATCGCGACACGTTGCTGCTGTCCGCCGGATAGTTCGTTGATACGACGATCCTCAAACCCGTCAAGGCGCACCAGTTCTAGGAACTCAGAGACGCGGCTAGAAATCTTGGTTGCATCGAAGCGCCGCATCTTGAGTGGAAAAGCTACGTTCTCCGCCGCCGTCATATGGGGAAACAATGCAAGTTTTTGAAACACCATGCCGATCGAGCGCTTATTTGGCGCTACTGCGCCGACGGATTCACCGTTGATGAAAATCTCACCATTTGTAGGATTTAGGAATCCAGCGATCATCCTCAGCAATGTCGTCTTACCTGAACCTGAAGGCCCCAGAATTGTTAGGAAGCGGCCATGTTCTAGTTCAAACGATGCACCATTCACAGCTTTGAAGTTGCCAAACAGCATGTCGACATTGGAGGCTGATACAGCAGGGATAGATTTTGATTTCACAGTTATTGCCTTGTCGACTGTTTTAGTTGTACCACATTTGGCTGACGTCATTTGTATATGTCTATACATATAAAGCCAATTGAAAAAGAGTATGTCAAGCTATGAGTTTGCACCAACTCCTTAAGGTGGGTGTTTCTGCTAAATACTGGCTAAATATCCACCGTCGATTGCAACGCACTGGCCGGTCACATACCGAGAAGCGTTGCTTGCCAAAAACACAATCGATCCTTTAAGATCATTTGCCTCCCCAAATTCACGCATGGGAATCTTATCCAACATGGCGGCTTGCCAGTTTTCATCTTGATAAAACGCGTCAGTTAAATCTGTTCGAAAGTAGCCAGGCGCAATGGCATTCACTCGGATTCTATTAGATGCCCACTCAGCTGATAACGCTCGTGTCATTCCAAGAAGGCCTGATTTAGATGAGCCATACGGCACAGCTGTGGGGACGCCTACATACGATGTCAAAGAACAGACGTTGATGATTGATCCCCCACGCCCGTAAGCGATCATACTCTTTGCTGTCTCTTGGGCACAAAAGAACGCACCCTTGAGATTGGTGTCAGAGATCTTATCCCAGAGTTCCTCGTCAATATCTACAGATGGGCATACTTCTTCATAACCCGCATTATTGACCAAGATATCGATGCCGCCTGCCCTCTGAGCATACTGTCGCACTGCCTCCTTTGCAGGGGATGTATCCCGCACATCAAGCTCAAATATGTCAGCATGAGTTCCTATCCTGGAAATTAGGGTATCCGTTGCTTCCAAAGATTTCAAGGTACGGGATGTAATGCCGACCTTTGCTCCAGCCTCAGCAAGACCGACAGCTATCGCTTGGCCAAGTCCACGGCTTGCTCCTGTCACCAATGCGGTTTTCCCTGATAGATCGAAGAGTGTTGACGGCATCATGTAAGCTCCTTGTCTTTTACACTTTTATGTCTATACATATTAATCAAGCAGAACAACACGTTTGAACCATTAGAGGGTGACATGACCGATATTAGTAAGCTCATTCGTAGCTCTCTTGATAACATAGCACCCTACAACTCAGGCCTAAGTCTCCATGAGATTCAAGCGAAATATGGTGTTACAGCGATTGCCAAACTTGCATCAAATGAAAACCCTAATGGACCTGCACCGAAAGTTCTCGATGTTCTGAAACTTTCACCACCAGATCTATATCTATACCCAGATTCAGGAGCCAGCATCCTACGTAGCGCCCTGGCCGAGCATTTAAGCATCAAATCTGAACAGCTTATTTTTGGTAACGGTTCTGAAGAACTAATTTCTATCATTTGTCGAAGTGTGATCGACCCTGGCGATAGAGTGATCACACTCTACCCATCGTTTCCCCTTCACGAAGACTACGCCGTGATGATGGGCGCAAAGATGGAGCAAATATCAGTCAATGAAAGACTAGAGATTGATGTAGAGGCGCTCATCGATGCGGCCTCCAAACCAGCTAAGATGCTCATTTTTGCAAACCCGATGAACCCCGTTGGTTGTTGGCTCAATCCCAGCGACCTAAAACGCGTGATTACAGCAAAGCACCCTGATACACTTCTGGTCCTAGATGAAGCCTATTATGAGTATGCGAGCTCTGGCGATTATTGCTCCGGCCAAGAGATGCTAAAAGCAACTTTCGGAAATTGGATCATCTTAAGAACATTTTCGAAAGCTTGGGGACTCGCAGGTCTTCGGATTGGATTTGGCATCTGTAACTCCGAGGAACTCAGGGCAGCCCTAGATCTTACAAGAACACCATTCAATGTTAATGCGGTCGCACAGATGGCAGCCGTAGCAGCATTGTCAGCCCAAGGCTTCATGAAGACTAATATTGCTGAGACAATCCGTGAGAGAGTTCGCATTGAAAAAGCAATTTCGGAGTTAGGTTTCCAAACTGCCCCATCGCTTGGTAATTTTCTATTCTTCGACACTGAGACGTCGTCGGTCAAGTTGTCTGTAGAGCTTTTGAAACTCGGCACCGTTGTTAAACCCTGGAAGCAAAAAGGCTTCGAGAATTTTATTCGCGTATCTATTGGATCAGTGATCGAAAATGATCAATTCATCAAGCATATCAAAGCACTTACAAAAGCAGATTAGCCTACGCAGCACTATCGCCAAAAAGCGGTTCTCTATTCCCTTGTTCATATTCACTTAATGAAACAAAGATTCTTATTTTAAAATTTATGAGAGCTTACTAATATTGGGTCAATCGTTTGTGACGATAGGCGCGCATTTGCAAAAGATTTGATAGGTTTCGCCCCGTCGCGATTGCTGTATTGGTCGTTGCGCCAGCGGCTTTTCGCAGCATAGAGTCATCGACCGCACTCTTTATTCGCTACGTACGTCGCAAACCCCAAGTTTTAGCTTTCAAGATAAGAATCGATTGTGGTTTCTAGACCAACCGCCCAAATCATCCTCAGCCATTTGTCAAAGGAATTCGCAAAGCGAAGCTGTTTAGCCAGGTCGCCATAGTACTGATCTTGCAATAGCCAGACAATAGGATCCGTCTGGGCGGCCTTAGCCACAGGTTGAAGATCATCCCAAACTGGGTCATTCGGTTCGATCCGACTGCCATCTTCACGCGTACCTTCGCACATGCGTGCCCAAACCGCCGATACAAATGCCAAGCCATCAACCGGCGCGCCCCTGGCAAGGCCGGTTCGGATTGATGGAATGATGAAACCTGGATGGCGGGAGGAGCCGTCAAATGCCACACGACGCGTTGTGTCCAAGATGTGTGGGTTCGAAAACCTCCTCTTAATCAATTCGATATAGGCCAGAGGCGTCATTCCAAGAACGGGTTCTACTAACGGAGCGATTTCTTCGCGTGCGACTTTGTCAAACAGCGCTGCAACTTTCGCGTGTGCCATACAATCGGCAATAGTCCCAAGCGCCAAAAGTTCACCTACACCAGAAATCAGCTGATGCCCACCGTTGAGAATGCGGATTTTCATAGCTTCAAAGTCGTGCACATTGTCGGTAAATGTCACGCCGACCTTATCCCAATCCGGCCGTCCGACGCAAAAATCATTCTCAATGACCCATTGACGGAAATTTTCATGGGTGACCGGAACAGCATCATCAACGCCAAGTGCCTGCACAAGTTCGCATTCTTTTGTTCCTGTCGCGGGCACGATGCAATCGACCATGGAGTTTGGAAAGCTGCAATTAGTATCAATCCAAGTGGCCAGCTTTGGATCAGACATCCGAGCCAGTGACACTACTGTTTGACGCAAGATTGTTCCGTTGCCTTGTAAGTTGTCACAGCTCATGCCCGTGAAGGGTCCGATCCCACGATCTCGTCGTAGCCGCAAAGCCGCAACAATTGCGCCAAAAGCTGTTTTTGGATTTTTTGTGTACGTGGCGTCAAACAGGATGTCGAGATTTGCGGCATCAAACCTTTTGGTGACAGGGTCTATGTAGTACCCTCCCTCGGTGACTGTCAGTGATACGATTCTGATTTCGGGCTGCGCCATTTGTTCAATCAGCTGGGCGTTACCGTGTTCAATCGGTACATAGTCAATCATCGAACCAATTACCTCAGCACTGCGGCACTGCGGTGATAATTCAATAAGTGTCGTCATGTAATCTTGCGCGGCAAGTTTAAGTCGTTGATCTTCGTCGTATGGTCTTACACCTGCTCCAACTATCGCCCAATCCAGTGCTAGGCCTTGTTGCATGAGCCGATGCAAGTACCACGCCTGATGTGCACGATGGAAATTCCCAAGGCCGATGTGAACTATCCCCGGGGAAAGCTTTGAACGGTTGTAAGATGGTTTCAAAATTCGATCCGGCAGCCCATCAAGACTGGCATCACAAAGTTTCATCATCAGTTTTTCATCTGAATGCTTCCTCATCAACTCATCCAGTTCCCACTGTCAACATTGTAGGTTTGGGCCACAACATAGGAAGCACTAGTACTTGCGAGAAATATCGCCGTTCCGGTCAAGTCATCCGCCATGCCCATGCGCCCAAACGGAACGGCCGCAGTGACTTCTTTTTTCTTTTGGCCTGTCGCTTTCTTTTCGTATTTGGCAACCAACGCCTCGACCCCATCCCAATGTTCCCCACCGACTACACCAGGCGCTATGGCATTAACGTTGATGCCATGCTGATAATTTTGCCGTGTAATCTTGGATATGGGCGCTGCGGTAAAAATTGCCGCGTTATTGATCAGGATTTCTATTTGACCGAAAGCTTTGACCGTTTCTACGACGCCCGCATCAATGCTGTTCTGATCCGTCACGTCTATCTTCACGGCAGTCGCAATCCTCGTACGGTCAATATCGATGTCAGCTATGGCTCCATGCGCGCCCTCGGCCACAAAGGCTTTGGCAAAATCAAAACCGATGCCACATGCAACTCCCGTAATAAGGGTGGAATTTCCGGCGAGTTGCATCATGAGATCCGCAAGCCTTGGGCGTCAAACCGGTGGATTTCAGCAGCACGTGGGTTCAGATGAATGGCATCTCCGTGGCTCAGGCTTACGTCACCAATGGCGCGCACCGTCAGTATTTCGGCCAGGCCAGTATTGTGAATGTGAAAGAATGTGTCAGAGCCCAGGTGTTCAGCCACACCTACGGCGCCCTGCCACCGACCCTCACTTTCAACAACATCAATATGCTCCGGGCGAATTCCAATTGTGTGTGCTTGGTATTTGGCAGCTTCTGGACCAGTGATCAGGTTCATCTTGGGTGACCCAATAAACCCCGCCACAAAAGTATTGTGTGGGTTACGGTACAATTCCAGCGGGGTGCCCACTTGTTCGATTGCGCCAGCGTTTAGAACGACAATTTTGTCGGCCATTGTCATGGCTTCTACCTGATCGTGCGTCACATAAACCATCGTGGTTTCCAGTCGTTTATGCAGCTCGGAAATTTCAAGCCGCATACCGACACGCAGAGCAGCATCAAGGTTTGACAGAGGTTCATCAAATAAGAACGCTGCCGGTTCGCGCACAATAGCGCGGCCAATTGCGACCCGTTGGCGCTGGCCACCAGACAGCTGGCCAGGGCGGCGATCCAGATAATCCGTCAGGTTCAACACGCTGGCCGCCCCTTCGACGCGTTTGGTGATCTCTACCTTGTCCAGCTTGGCCATCCGAAGTGGAAAACTGATATTTTTGCGCACTGACATATGCGGGTAAAGCGCGTAGGACTGAAACACCATCGCAAGGCCTCGTTTGGCGGGCACCATATCCGTTGCATCCTTACCGTCGATCTCAATGTTACCCGTGGTGATGTCTTCAAGCCCCGCGATCAGGCGCAGAAGAGTGGATTTTCCGCAACCAGAGGGGCCAACAAAAACGGTGAACTCTCCGTCCTGAATAATCAGGTCCAGCGATGGGATCACTTGCGTGTCACCAAAGTTTTTGGTGACCTGTTTGAGTTCAATCTGTCCCATTTGTGAGTTTCCTTACTTTACTGCACCAAAAGTTAGGCCGCGGACGAGTTGTTTTTGGCTGAACCAGCCAAGGATGAGGATCGGCGCAATCGCCATTGTGGAGGCGGCGCTGAGTTTGGCAAAAAATAAGCCCTCAGGGCTAGAATAGCTCGCGATAAATGCGGTCAGCGGCGCAGCGTTGGCGGCCGTTAGATTCAGAGTCCAGAAGGCTTCGTTCCATGCCAGAATGAAATTAAGCAATAATGTAGATGCTATACCGGGAACCGCCATTGGTGTTAGCACATAGAGGATTTCCTCTTTTAATGTCGCGCCATCCATGCGCGCAGCCTCAAGTATCTCACCAGGGATTTCCTTGAAATAGCTGTAAAGCATCCAGACGATGATCGGTAGATTGATCAGCATCAGTACAACCATTAATCCGCCACGCGTATCGAGTAGATTGAACTGAACAAAGACAAGCGAAATTGGATAAAGCACGCCCACCGCAGGCAACATTTTGGTGGACAACATCCAAAGCAGAACATCTTTGGTCCGTACCGATGGCACAAACGCCATAGACCACGCAGCCGGGATAGCGATTAAGATGCCAAAAATAGTAGAACCACCGGCAATAACCACTGAGTTCCATAGGAATTTCATATAGTCAGACCGCTCTTGGACAATCGCATAGTTTTCTAGTGTCCAATTGAAGGCGAAGAACAAAGGTGGATCGTTGATCGCCTGCGCCTCTGTCTTGAAGCTGGTCAAGATCGTCCAGTAGATCGGGAAAAAGATGATCAACCCAATCGTCCACGCTGCAGCCGTGGTTATAATCTTTCGCTGGGTAGAGACGTTGCGTGCCATATGATCCCTCTCCCTTTAAGCATCAAGGTTTTTGCCAACGATGCGCATCAGGAAGATCGCAACAATATTAGCAAGTATAATGGCGTAGACACCGCCCGCAGACCCCAGCCCAACGTTCTGGCTGTCAATGACCCGCTGAAAAATCAGATAGGTCAGGGTGCGGGTGCCGAACGCACCACCGGTTGTGACAAAAATTTCTGCAAAGATCGACAACAGAAAGATCGTTTGAATTAGGATCACAA
>ERZ807291.1175-NODE-1175-length-43139-cov-6.253110_pt1 | contig 43139 bp, 41 predicted proteins | sample MGYA00521257_ERZ807291 | MGnify/ENA primary metagenome ERZ807291 (study PRJEB31413, sample SAMN03169783) | marine metagenome | biome: Marine; feature: Water; material: Subsurface seawater | place: North Sea | collected 2011-04-28 | depth 1 m m ...
TAAAGATGATCCAAGGGTACGTTTTTTTATTGGCGATGTACGTGATAAAGATCGACTTTACCGTGCTTTATATGGTGTAGATTTTGTTGTGCATGCAGCAGCATCCAAAATTGTACCCACTTCAGAATATAATCCATTTGAATGTATTAAAACAAATATTAATGGTGCTATGAACTTGATTGATGCTTGTATTGATCAAAATGTAAAACGAGTGGTAGCTCTTTCAACTGATAAGGCAAGTAGCCCAATAAACCTGTATGGAGCAACCAAATTGGCATCTGATAAATTATTCATTGCAAGTAATTCATCTTACGCAGGTGGTCACAAAACAAGTTTTGCTGTTGTTCGTTATGGTAATGTAATGGGGTCGCGTGGCTCTGTAATTCCATTTTTTATATCATTAAAAGATAAAAGTATTTTACCAATTACGGATAAAAGAATGACTCGTTTTATGATTTCACTTGATCAATGTGCGGAATTAGTATGGCATGCTTTTGATAATATGGTTGGAGGTGAAATATATGTAAAAAAAATTCCATCAATAAAAATTACAGATATTGCTGAGGTTGTTGCGCCAAAGGCTAAACTAAAAATAATTGGTGTCTTTCCAGGTGAAAAATTACATGAGCAAATGATTAGCAGCGATGATAGTTTATTTACCTATGAATATTCTCAATATTATAAGATTTTACCACAGATACATGCATGGGATGAAGATAGCATACGTATAAAAGATGGAGTAAAAGTGCCTGAAGGATTTATTTATAGTAGTGAAAATAATACTGATTGGATGACAAAAACTGATATAAAAAAATGGATTAATTCAAACATCAATCATATGGATAAGAATTAAATAAGTTTAAAAATTATTCATTAATTTGAGCAACCACCGTAGAAAATGTATATGTGGCCAAGGTATAGATTAAAAGAAAGTTTTAAAAATTTAATTGCTTTTTATTTAAAAAAAATAATATCTATAGAAAAAAAAAATCAAACAAAACATATATTTGTTCCATCAGCAAGATATGCAATAGCAAACATTTTAAAATGCTTTAATTTTGATAAAATATCAAAAATTGCCGTAGGTCCTTTCTCTAATCAATGCATATATAATTCAGTTGGATTTATTTCATCACCAATTCCATCAAATCTTGAATTAAAATATGATGCACAACTAATTTACCATATGTTTGGATATAATTACAAATCAAATTTGAAAACTTTTACAATTGAAGACAGTGTTGATACTTTTATCTTTAACCAAAAAAATTTATTTTTGAATAAAGGTCTTTTTGAAATTGTTTCAATACCAAAAGTTACAAATTTTTGTTATGGATCACTAATATATTGTAGAAAAAATGATGATAAGAAAAAACTAGAAAATTTTTTTAAAAAAAAAAATAAAGATATTAAATTCAACCTACAACTTTATTTAATGATGGTTAATGATGAAAGATTTGATTTTAGAAAAAAATTAGATCACTATGAAAAAAAATTACCTATTAATATTATGGAATTTCTGAAATTCGTATATTTTAAATCATTAAATTTTGAAGAAGATCTAAAAAGAAAAATTGATATTATTTATGATTTTATAGACGACAAGCCAAAAGTTCTTGATGGCAAATATCCTAGCTCATTATCTATTAATGTACCAAAGAAAATGCATGATGAAATTTTAAAAAAGTTTCCATATTTGTATAAGAGAACAATTAATCAAACCTTTAATTTTACTGTTTGGAATTTAAAAAGAAAAATTTTTTTGCCAATTAATCAAGATATAACAATATCAAACGTATTAGATTTAAAAAAATTTTTACAAAAAATATAAAATTTATAACTAATTACATTTTAATCTGGTTTCAAAGTGTTTCTTATTTAGAATTATATTTTTTTAATATCAATCGGTTTATAAATAAATATTATTGCAGACTAAATTATTAAAATTTAAGGAAACTCTACTGAAAATAGTCTTTGATGTATTGGAATATTTCTTTAATTTTTTTTAAAATTCATCAAAAAAATTAATATTATAATTAATATTTTTTAATTCTTTGTTATTATAAAAGTTAATCATATGACCTCCATATGTACAATGCCTTCTATTGATATAAATTTCATCATTTTTTTTTAATTCATTTATTATTCTTTTGTCTGGGTTTTTTATCTCTACTTCTTTTTCAAAAAAAATTTTAATTGCTAATATAAAAAATTTTAAAAATTCTTTATTATAACCATATTCAATAATAGACCTTTTTTTAAATACAATATATCCTAAAGATATGTTTTTATATTGAAACTCATTAATACTAAATTTACTTAAAAAAATTTTTTTATTAATTATTTTCCAATCACTGTTTTCTCTTTGAATGTATCCATTTTTTTTTTTATTAGTGTCAACATAAAATTTTATTAAATTGTTGTTAATCGAGTTTCTTTTTTTTTTTTTAAAATTATTATTTGAAATCTTTTTAACTAATTTAAAATGAATTGAAAAAAATTCAGAATTTCCAATGAAATTAAATTTATTATAAAAATGATCTACTTTTCTTCGAGCTATTAATAATGATAAATTAAATTTTTTTTTTAAATAGGCGTTACTTTTTTCCATTAGTATTCTGGCATACCCTAAATTTCTTAAATCTGGAAAAATACCAACTGTAGTAATGCAAGCAACGTTATAAAACTTTTGAGATAAATAAATCTTTTTTTTTATTACCCTTATCATTCCAATGGTAGTGTTAAATTTTTTTAAATATATAATGAATTGTTTTGATGATGGATATTCCCAAAAAATTTTCTTTAATTTATGATTTTTTATTTTCCCATTAAATATTTTTTCTGCATTATTAATGTCATTTTTATTAATTTTTTTTTTTACAAATATTTTCATAAAATGATAAAATTATTTAATACAAAATAGTTTATTAATTATTTGAAATAATCTTATATAATATATTTACAAAAAAAGTTATAAAATTGAATTTTATGATTTAGATTTAATAAACATGAGACTGAACTAACTACAAAGATAATGTCAAATAGTTGTAAAATTAGATAATTAATTAATATAAATTTATGGATTTTAAAATTATAGAATTTAAATCATTTCAACAGTCTTCATGGGACAATTTATTTGAGCAGTTAGAAGGTCCTTTGCACAATTATACTTGGAATAATCTTAATTATTATTCTGCATATAAAAATATCAAGAATATATCATTCACAATTTTTTGTGAAAATCAATTAATTGCATTAATACCATTTGCTGTAAATTCTAAATCAAAAAAACTAAATTTTTCTTTTGGTAATAATTTAATTTTTTCACCAATATTTTCGCAAAAAGTCACAACGAGTCTAAGAAAAAAAGTATACGATTATGTATTTAAATTTTTAAAAAAAAAATTCAATTTAACAAGATTAAAAATAGATGTTCAGGTAAGCCCAATATATTTTGAAAATAATAAAGTTAAAATTTCCTCCAAGAATCAATTTGAATTAATACAATTCTCAAAAAATTATACTGTACATAATACACTAATAGTAGATCTTAAAAAAAAAGAAGAAGAATTGTTATCTGATATGAGTAAATATCATAGAAGAAATATAAACAAAACATCAAAAATCAAAAATTTAGAATTTAAAATTTTAAATTATAAAAATCCAAAAAATTTAATAATAGAAAAATTCAATAAGTTTAGAAAATATCATAAAATTTCAGCAGGCAAAATTACCAGACCCAAACAAACCTGGGAAATAATGCTAAAAAAAATTTATGACAATGAAGCAGATTTATTTTATCTTGTTTTAGATAAAGAGATTGTATCGTATCTATATTGTGCAAGATTATATAATTTTGCTTGGGGTTGGAGTCAGGTAAATCTAAAAAAATATGAAAATATTTCTCCAAGACACTTTTTAGAGTGGAAAGCTATGAAATATTATAGTGACAATCAATTACATTTTTATGAAATAGGAGAAAGATTTTACAATCAAGAAAAATTTAAGCCAACAAAAAAAGAATTATCTATTTCTGAATTTAAGGAAAAATATGGTTCTGACAAATATCCTAAAGTGATTTTTAAAGTTGAAATTTAATAAATTTTCATTTATCTTTAAATTTAACCTTTAATCATTTATTTATATTTAATTACTTTTACAGCAATGAGTACTAAAAAAAACAAACAGAGTTTTATTAAAGATGGTTATATACAATCACCAAAATTATTTGATAGCAAAAAATGTAAAAGTATTTCGGTTAAATTAGAAAAAAAATTTAATTTGAAAAATATTTTTTTATCAGAAAATGAGTTTTTAAATAATAAGATAAAGATAAAAAAAAAGAAAAAGAATATTTTAAGTGAACTTAATCTAAATTTTATAATCAAAAACAAGAATTTTCAAAAATTACTAGAGAGCATTTTGGGGAAAAATTATTATTTATATGCCTCTAGAGCAATATGTGGTGTGCCTGCACGTCATATCCCAGAATGGATAAAGGATAAGATGATTGTAAATAGTCCAAATTTAAACCTATTTATAAAAGAAAAATTTAAATCTATGAGATATTTTAATGGAATAGATTATCATATGGATTTAATTGATTTTAAAAAAGAAAAGTCAGACTTTGTCACTGTTTATGTTTACTTAGACAAAGTAACAAAAAATATGTCACCGCTGAATCTATTATTAGGCTCTCATTATGGGGGTGCTCAAACCTTTCCTCACAAAATTTTAAAAAAAAATGATGATTATATTTATTATTTTGATAATAAAAAAATTTTTTCAAAAAAAAAAAAATTAATTGGCTGTTCTGGAGATACCTGGATTTGGCATGGGTGCTTGTTGCACGGAAGTGAGTTTAACATTTCTAAAGTTCCTAGATTTTCATTAAGATTTATTTTTAGAAAAGGAAAAAAAAATTCTCAAAATGATACATTAATTTACGAAGTAAATTCTAATATTAAAAATATTACTGCAAAATCTAAAATGAGTGATTATAAAAAATATAGGAAATATTATAATTCAAAATTTGAAAGTACTAGAAAAAAAATCTTAATTAATTAAGAAAAATTCTTGATTGAAAAATAGTTTAACAAAAATCAACATCACTAAAAATTTTATATTTTCTAATCATAATATTAATATATTTTATTGCTTATATATAAATTAAACAATAAAGTTATTTATGATAAAAAGATTGTTAATTATCCCAGCTAGAGGAGGGTCTAAAAGAATACCATTAAAAAATATAAAGTTGTTTTGTGGAAAACCTATAATTAGTTACGTAATCAGTAATGCAAAAAAAAGTAAACTTTTTTCAAAAATACATGTATCTACAGAGTCTAATAAAATAAGAAATAAAGTAGAAAAACTAGGTCTTTCAATTGATTTTATGAGACCAGGTAAATTATCTAGAGCTAACACTCCAGTTATTGATGTTTTAAAATTTGTATATGAAGAGTATAAAAAATTAGATTATGTCTTCGACGAGGTCTGGACGATATCACCCTGTTCTCCATTGTTATTGCCATCTGATTTAATAAATTCAGCACATCAATTTAAAAAATTAAAAAAAAAAGTTTTACTTGCTGTAACAAAATATGGAGCTCCAATATATTGGGCTTTTACAAAAGACAAAAAGAATAATCTTAAACCTTTATTTGAAAAAAAATTATTTTCTAAATCTCAAAGTTTTTCACATAGCTATCACGATGCTGGGTCTTTTGCTGCGTTTCCTACAAATTTTTTAGATGAAGATAAAATATATATAGAAAATAAGTTTGTATCATATGAACTACCACCTCACCGTGCAGTCGATATTGATGAGATAGAAAACTGGAAATTTGCAGAATTATTATATAAAGCTAATAATAAATAATTAAAAAATGAGAAAATTATGATTAAAAATATAAAAAAAATATTTGACGATATAGAAAAAATAAGAAGTAAAAATAATAAAAACTGGATGGATCTGTTGAGGCTGTCTTACGAGCATAATCCAAAAGGGACGATTGCGATTATTAACCAAATACTCAATAAAGATCAAAAACTTATTTCTTTAGCACAAAGATTAAAAAAACTTACCAAATAAAACTAACAAAGTTTATAAGGGATCTATTTACTATTAATTAAATTATGAGCAAAAAAATATATACTATTTATAAAAATTTATATTTAAAGCATGGTGACTCTGTGACCGCTGTTAAGTCAAGAAATCAAAAACAACAATTTATGAGATTCGAACATCTGATAGGCTGTCTGAATATTAAAAAAAGTGATAGCTTGTTAGATGTTGGATGTGGTTTAGGTGATCTTGCAAAATATTTAAAAAATAATAAGATCGAATGTGATTATCTTGGAGTTGATTTTTTAGATAGCTTTATTCAAACAGCATCTAAAAAATATAAAAATCACTCAAGAACTAAATTTTTAAAGTTAGATATTGATAAAGATTCATTTCCAAAAAATTATGATTGGTTAGTTCTTTCAGGATTATTAAATGATAAAGATATTAATTCTGATAAATTTATGACTAAAATAATTACAAAAATGTTTAAGGCATCAAGAAAAGGTATAGTTTTTAATAGTCTTACAAAATATGTTGATTATGAAGATAAAAAACTTTTTTATAGCTACCCAGATAAAATTTTTAAATATTGTGTTACAAATCTTTCAAAATACATTGTTCTTAAAACAAACTACCAAACCAAAAAAAACACCATTCCTTTTGAATATACAATGGCAGTTTTTAAAAAATGAAAATAAAAATTAAAGATAAAATTATATCTAACAATTCAAAGCCTTTCATAATTGCTGAAATATCTGCAAATCATAAAAATTCTATTCATCAATCATACAAACTTTTGGAACAAGCAGCAAAAATTAAGGTTGATGCTGTAAAATTTCAAACATTTGATTTGGATGAAATGACACTTGACTTAAATAAAAATGAATTTCGTATTAGAAATAACTTTAAATCTAAAAATTGGAATAATCGAACTTTGTATAGTATTTATAAAGAGGCTCAATTTCCTTATGAATGGCATGAAAAAATATTTGCTAGAGCAAAAAAACTTGGTTTGATTTGTTTTAGTTCTGTTTTTGACGAATATTCTCTAAATTTTCTTGAGAAATTAAAAGTGCCTATGTACAAAATAGCATCCTTAGAAAGTCTTCATTTTCCATTAATAAGAAAAGTATGTAAGACAAATAAACCTATTATAATTTCGACTGGCACACTATCAATCAGAGAAATTGATAAATTGATAATGTTTTTTAAAAAGATAAAATATAAAAAATTTATAATTTTACATTGTGTAACTGAATATCCTGCAAATTATAATAATGTTAATCTTAAAACTATTAAATACATAAAAGATAAATATAAATGTTTAACTGGATACTCTGATCACACTAAAGGAATAGGTGTATCTATAGGTGCAATCAATCATGGCGCATGTGTTATTGAAAAACATCTAATGCTTTCTGATAAAAAAAAAACTCTAGATTCTCATTTTTCTTCAGAACCTACTGAGTTTAAAAATTTAGTAATAGAAATAGAAAACTCTTGGAAATCACAGGGAAAACCCAAAGTAAATATTTCTAAGAGTGAGAGAATTTATAAGAATTACAGAAGATCAATTTATGCTTTTAAAGATATTAAAAAGGGAGAAAAATTAACAAAAAACAATATTAAGATAATTAGACCAGGTTATGGCATTGAACCAGAATATTATGATTTAATTTTAAAAAGAAATGCTAAAAGAGATATAAAAAAAGGTGAGCCATTAAAATTTAATAAAATATCAAAATAATACTTTTATTTTCTGTTTGACAAAAAATAAATGATTACTTTATTAATATTATTAAAACCTATAACAAAGTGATCAACATGAGCAACAATAATTATACACAACGTACCAAGGTATCAATAATAGGTGGAGGAATTTCAGGGTGCATTGTTGCATACCAATTGTCAGAATTAGGTTACGAAGTAAGTTTATTTGAGAAAAAAGATAAATTAGGAGGCACAATTAGAGATGTAAGAGAAAATAATGAGGTTTTTTATAATGGACCACAATATTTTTATAAAAATAGTAATTGGATAAAAAAATTAAAAAAAATAAATTTTTTTAAAAGTTGTTTTCAAGAATTTAATGGCTCTTATATAAAAAAAAAAAAAGTAAATGTCTTTAAATCTTATGTAGATTTATTCAATACAGTTGATGTAAATCACTTATTTGCACAACCATCCACAAAATTAAAATTTAAAAAATTAAAATTAAATAAAGAGTCAAAATTATTAAAAGGTAGATTGAATTCATATCAAGGAAATATTAAAAAACCTTTAGAGGATTGGTGCAAAGGCTTTAGTTCACACTATCAAAACTTACATGAAAGTTGTGCGGAGATATTAAATGTTACTAGAGTTTTTTTTTCTAGAGATAAAAATAAAGTAAAAATAATGAAAGAAAATAATAATTTGGCAGATAAATTGCTGGGATTACCTATGCTTGCAGATAAAGAATATTTTTGCGTACCCAAGAAAGGTTATGATAAATTTTTTCAAGAATTGGAAAAATTGTTAAGAAAAAAAATTAGTATTCATTTAAATTCAAAAATAAAAATTGAAAATGATAATAATAATTACATAAAAGTATTTAATCATGATCAGCAAATTAAATCAGATAAAATTATTTGGGCTGCAAATCCAATTCCGTTAATGAATGAGTTAAAGTTCAATAAACTTGATAACCCAATAGTAAGAACAAAAATTTATTGTGCGAATATAAAATTTGAAGAAAAATATAATTGTAATAATTTTTATATTCAGGTTTTTTCAAAAAAATCAAATATTTACAGAATATATATATATAAACTGAATAATAAATTAAAAATTACAATTGAAACTTTTATGAGAGCACAAAACAATGTGTTAGATATAAAATTCCTTAATAATTTATTTTTAAAATTTCAAATTAAGATTAAAACCTTAGGTAATTTTGTAGAAAAAAAAGAAGTAAGGCATATTTTGATTACCAAAAATGACTACAATAAATTTATGAAATTTGAAGAAAAGTTTAGAGATACAAATCTTATAGGTGGAGGATGGCATTTATTCGGAAGAGACAATAAGATTAATTATATTATGAAATATTTTCAGAATTAATATAAAGTTTAATGTTTATGTTTTAAACTAAAAAATATTTTAAAATTTATACATTTATATTTAAAAGCCAAATTATTGATGAATAAAAAAAATTTAAAAAAAATTTTTGTAATAGGTTCTGCTAATTTTACACAAAAATATGGAGCAGATCCTATTAAAATTAAAATTAAAGAAATAAAAAAAATCATAGATTTATCAAAAAGAAACAGCATATATAAAATTGATACTGCAGATTCTTATTTTAAAAGTAATATTTTGTTTAAAAATATTGATAAAAAATTTCAATTTATAACAAAAATGGTGCCTGACGAAAGATGGGAATCTTTAAATTATTGCCGACTAAAATTAAATAATCATTTTAAAAATTTTAATGGAAATAAAGTTGAAACTTTACTATTCCATGATTCTCAAATTTTACTTAAAAAAAATGGATCAAAAATTTTCAAAAATATTGAAACTTTTAAAAAAAAATATTTTGAAAAAATTGGTTTATCAATTTATGATACAAAAAACTTAAATTATATAATATCAAATTACAATATTGATATAATTCAGTGTCCGTATAATATTTTAGACAAAAGAATAGTTAATTCTGGGTGGATAAAAAAATTAAAGGATAAGGGAATAGAAACTCATGTAAGATCTATATTCTTACAGGGTTTATTGGTTAACAAGCAAGTTTATAAAAAAAAATATTTTAATAAATGGAAAAAAAAAATTTCTGATTGGTTTTTGTGGTTAGAAAATAACAATATTTCTCCAATTGACTATTGTTTGAGTGATTTATTGAATTATGATTTTGATCAAATAGTAATTGGTGTTAATAATTATGCCAATTTGAAGGAAATAATAAATTTTAAGGTAATAAAAAAAAAATATAAATTTTTAAATTTAAAAAAAAATGATTTAAATTTAATAGACCCAAGAAACTGGAAATAAAATGAAAATTATAAATGGCATAAATTTATATAAATATGCAAAAACCATAATTCCTGGTGGCACAACTTTATTTTCTAAAAGATCAGAACTTCATTTACCAAATAAATGGCCTGCCTATTTTAGTAAAGCAAACAAGACAGATGTTTGGGATTTAAAACGAAATAAATACTTAGATATGTTTTGCGCAGTTGGAACAAGTATATTGGGATATAATAATCATAATGTAAACAAATCAGTTTTACAGAATATTAAGAAAGGCAATTTGACTACACTAAACTGTCCTGAAGAAGTATATTTGTCAAAACAAATAATTAAACATCATCCCTGGGCTTCGATGGCAAAATTTACAAGAGGTGGTGGAGAGGCCAATGCTGTAGCGATTAGGATTGCTAGATCCTGCGCGAAAAACAAAAATGTTGCTTTTTGTGGTTATCATGGATGGCATGATTGGTATTTGTCAGCAAATATAAATTCAAAAAAAAATTTAGATCAACATTTAATGCCAGGCTTAAGTTATGATGGAATACCTGAAAGCTTAGAAAATACTTCTTTTCCTTTCCCTTATAATGATCTTAGATATTTATTGAAATTGATTGAAAAAAAAAAAATTGGAATAATTAAAATGGAAGTGATGCGAAATATAAAACCTCAAGCAGAATTCCTTAAAAAGGTGAGAAGAATTTGTAATGACAAAAAAATAATATTAATCTTTGATGAATGCACATCAGGTTATAGAGAAAATATGGGAGGACTGCATCTTAAATTTAAAGTGAACCCAGATATGGCAATTTTTGGTAAATCGCTTGGTAGTGGTTTTGCTGTAAATGCAATAATTGGAAAAAAAAATATAATGAAAAAAGCTGAGAACACCTTTATTAGTAGTACTTTTTGGGGCGAACGTATTGGATATACTGCAGCACTTTCAAGTATCCAAGAATTTAAAAGATTAAAAATTTTTAAAAAAATTGAAACTAACGGAAAATTAATAAAATCAATTTGGTTAGATTTATCCACAAAACACAATGTTCAAATTAAAATCACTGGAACAAATGCTATACCTTCATTTGAATTTAAAAATAATCATATAAAAAAAAAAACTTTTCTTACACAAGAAATGCTTAAAAATAAAATTTTAGCAACGAATATGATTTATATTAATATTTTTCACACTGAGAAAAATATTAGAAAATATATAAAAGTTTTAGATAAAATTTTTTATGATATTTCCAAAAAAAAATTAAAGAATATTCTAAAATCCAAAATATGTTTTAAACCAATAAAAAGAATAAATTAGATTAGAAGATACAAATTTAAAAAAATATTCAAAATAAAAAATTTAATATGATCTTACAAATTTCTAATTCATGAAGGGGTCTATTATTCAACCTTTATTTTTTCCATGGGCAGGTTACTTTCACCTTATAATTAGATCTGAAATTTTTATTTTTTTAGATGATGCACAATTTAAAAAAACCTGGTGTGCTAGAAACAAAATCTTAATAGAAGGTAGAGAAAAATTTATTAATATGCAATTAATGAAACAACCTCAGGTAACTAATATAAATGAAAGAAAATTTTATGATTTTAATCAAGATTTCGATAACTTAAAAAACACAATTTTTAATGCTTATCGTCACAATAAATTTTTTTCAAATATTGAAGAGTTATTTTTTGAAATTGATAAGGACTTAATATCGGTAAATTTAAGTGAATTTAACATTTATTTTATAAAGAGAATTTCTAAGTTGATGAATATTAAAACAATTTTTCATCAGTCTTCAAATTTAAATATAAATAAAAAAAGGAGTGAAAAATTAATTGATCTATGTAAAAAATTCAAAATTAATTTTTACCTTAGTCCTGAAGGCTCTAGAGAATATATGGAATATGATAATTTTAAGACAAAGTTTAATGGAATTATAAAATTTAATAATTTTTTTTATAAAGATTATGAACAAAATTATAATGGTAAATTTCAAAGTCACTTATCTATTTTAGATTTAATTTCCAATATGAGCTGGCAGGATTGTTTTAATTATCTATATTGTAAAGAAATAAAATATTAATAATTAAAAAGATATTTAAAAAATATTTTCTAATAATAAATAGTATTATTTATTATAAAAATAATTTGTTATAAACTTTTATTATAATTCGTACTAAATAATTAGTAAAATTATTTAGTATGATGTATGCTTTTAACTAATTAAAATAGTAAATTAAATCATGGATTACATACCTTATGGAAAACAGTTTATAGATAAAGAGGATAAAAAATCAGTATTAAATTCATTATCAAATGATTTAATCACTACTGGTCCCTTAGTTGAAAAGTTTGAGAAAGAATTAAATAAATATCTTAAATGTAAATATAGCTATGTATGTAGCAGTGGAACAGCGGCAATTCATTTAGCAATGCTGGCAATTGGCTTAAAAAAAGATGATGTGATTTTAATGCCAGCTGTAAATTTTATAGCATCTTATAACTTAGCTAAAATCATGCAGCTAAAAGTATTCCTTGTAGATGTAGATGAATATACAGGACAGATCACACCAAATAAAATAATTGAATGTATTGAAAAAAATAAACTTATCAAGATAAGTGTTTTATTAACGATGTATATGGGTGGATTCCCTGAGAATGTACAAAATCTTTACACACTAAGAAATAAGTATAAATTCTTAATAATAGAAGATGCTTGTCATGCTTTAGGTTCTAAATATCTATATAAAAAAAAAGTCTTCAAAATTGGTTCTTGTAAGCATGCAGATATTTCTACATTTTCCATGCACCCACTTAAGACCATTACTTCTGGCGAAGGAGGTATAATTACCACTAACAATCTAAAAATTGCCAAAAATATTAAATTATTAAGAAGTCATGGCATTGTAAGAAATAAAAGAAAACATTGGAAGTATGACATTTTAAAACATGGTTTTAACTATCGTTTATCAGATATAAATTGTGCTTTAGGCATTTCTCAACTTAAAAAAATAGATTTCTTTGTCAAAGAAAGAAAAAAAATTTATGAAAAATATTTATTAGAACTAAAAAATTTTCATCCAAAACTAAAAATTCCAGAGTACTCTAAAAAAATTAATTCTTCTTATCACTTATTAATTGTAAATATTATTTTCAGTAAACTAAATAAAAGCAAAGATCAATTTATGAATTACTTAATTAAACACAAAATTATTGCACAACAGCATTATGTCCCTGTATACAAATTTAGTATATACAAGGAAGAAAAAAATTCGTACCCAGGATCAGAAAAGTATTTTAAAAATTCATTAAGTTTACCTATATTTGTAAATTTAAATAAAAAAAATCAAAATAAGGTTATTAAAGTTATAAAAAATTTTTTAGATAACTAAAAACTAATTTTTTTCATTAATCTTGATATTTTAGATTTTGTCGTTCTTAAAAATTTATATTTTCTAATCGATTTGTCATATGTAAGAAATTTTCTCATAGTATATTTGTATTTTAGTTCTTTCCTTGATAGTTTAAATGAATTTCCAGATAGATTAGCAGAAATTTGTTTAGTATCTTTTATATATTTATTAAATTCTATAAACTCTAAAGCAGAAATATAATCAGGTGGTTTTGATTTTTGGTTTATACATACATGTTTTTCAATAAATTTTGCTCCTTTTGCTATTGCAATTGACGTTGCTCTAATAAGTTCATTGTAATTCTTAAAGTATGTATGATCAGAATAACCAAATGTAAAATTATTTTTTTTAAAAAAATCAAACAATTCGTATCTTAAATCTAAAGAGTTTGATGGAAAACTTTGAAATCCATAAAGTAATACAATTTTTTTTTTATGCATTTTTATTTTTTGTAAAATTTTTTTTATTTCAAAAAACTCATATCCTGAAAAATTTATGAATATCTTTTTAAATTTTTTACAGGCACTTAAAATTAGTTTTATATTATCTGCTTCTGAACAGGAAATTTTTATAAGAACTTTGTCGGAAAATTTTTTTGCAAATAAGTAACTTTTTTCATCAAAAATTTCCAGAATAATTTTTGTTTTTTTGCAATATTGCAAGATAAGCTTTTCAATTAATAAATTTGGTATTTCTAATTTTTTGAATTTATGATTATTTTTAGAATTTAATTCATACAATTCATCTGAATTAACTAATTGGAATTTAATATAATCTGATTTTGACTTTAAGTGACTTTTAAAAATTTCTCTTACTTTATTAATATCACCATTATGTGTTGAGGCAATTTCTGTAATAAACTCTAGTTTATTTTTTTCCATATAAAGGTATCTTTTGAACTACAACCTTTGCAAATATTTACTTCATCTAAATTATTCAATAAATGAATATTACGCACCTTATTTAGTTCATCACTATTCCATATTTCATTTATATTTGAAATTTTTTTTGATGGTTTGTTAAATTCTTTTGGCATTTCAATATTTTTCAATAGTTCAAAACCTTTTTTATTTTGTTTGACATTATTTAAAACTTTTTCCTCCTGTTTCCTTGACTCAAAACCAGCATCATTTAGAAATCCTAAATTATATTGGGCACCCCAATCATTGCAACACATACCAGCCTTACCATCATATGTAATCATTAATCGTTGAAATATTTGTTCACATGTTTTTCTTCCCTTTGAAATGAAGAGACTACCTTCCCCATCTATCATGTAGGGTGTCTCCTTAGAAAGGTTATTATCTGATAGATATTTTTCCAAAATACTAAAGTTAGTTTTGTTAAGATCTTTTACATTTCCACCTCTCTCTTGATATGGAGTAATTGTCACCTCGTCCACTATTGGTTCAAATATTTCAAAAAAACTATCTACTTCATCACGATTACTATCCATCAAAACCATTTGTATTTTTGTATATGGAAATTTTATATTTAATTGTTTTTTTAAGTTACTAAAATCAGTTATATTTTGGATAACTTTTTCAAATTGATTTTGATGAAATCTTCCAGGCCTTAATTTTTCATAAGTTTTTTTTGTACCACCATCAAATGAATAAATCATATAATCAAGACCCGAATCAATTAATTCCATGCCCTTTTTTTTTGTTAAATTAGTTGCGTTAGTATTGATTATAGTCTCTAGCATACCCTTATCTTTTGCAAATTTAATTAGTTTTCCTAAACTTGAATTTAATAGTGGTTCACCTCTCCAGTTAAATTTCATAGATGGTACGTTATTATCAATTGCATCCATAATAATTTTTTCTGCAAAATCTAAGTTCATTATTTTGTCTGGAGTTGCTAAATATTCCCTAAAACAATGAGGACAAGCTAAATCACAAATTGATGCGAGCTCTAAATCTATACATAGTGGCTTAATGGTATTCTTTAATTTATAATTTTTCTTTTTTATATTATTTTTAAATTCAGTTACAACTTCATTTGGTTGTTCATTCCAGGCTTTTCTATAATCTTGAAATTTTTTTAAAAAATCTTTTTTATCTAAAATATTATTTCTTACTAAATAATTATCATCAGCATTCTCAAAAAAAAAATCAATTCTATTTTTTGTTTTTTTATTTTTTAAAATTCTTGAGCCTGATAGAATTTCTTGTTTTTCAAAGTTAAATTTTCCGTGAATTGTCATAAATTATTTTTTTAAATATTACGATAGAAAATATAATATTATTAAGAATTAACAAATACAACTAATAAAATTTTTTTCAAGTAATTTGATTTTTAAAACTAAAAATATAATATATATAATCTAATCAATTAACTGAATAAAATGCTTAATTCAAAAATAGGACTACTAATAATTTGTAGACTTGATTCAAAAAGATTAAATAAAAAAATTTTTAAAGTGATAGATGGTAAGTCACTTTTAGAAATTTTAATTATAAGACTCTTGAGAAAATTTAACAAAAAACAAATAGTTATTTGCACTTCAACTCTAAGTAAAAATAGTAAATTTAAGATGATATCAAGAAAATATGGCGTAAGATTATTTTATGGAAGTGATAAAGATATTTTTTTAAGAATGATTAATTCTGCTCAAAAGTTTAAATTTAATAACATTGTCAGAATTACTGGAGATAACCCTCTGACAGATGTTGATGCAATAATTAAAATGTCTAAATCACATATCAGAAAAAAATCTGATTATACTTACACTACAAATTTGATGATTGGAACACGCCCAGAAATTATTAAAGTTTCTGCTTTGATAAAATGTAGGGATTTGTCTAATGATAAATCTAGTTCAGAATATATGACTTACTTTTTTCTACGAAAAAAACAATTCAAGATTAATCAAGTTAAATTTAAGGAAATTTTAGAAAATCAAAATAAATTTTGTGTAACCGTTGATTATAAAAAAGAATTTTTGTTAATAAAAGATATTCTTAAAGATGGCGATTATTATATTACTCATAATGAAATTATGAGATTTATGAAAAAAAATAATCTTGTAAAAAAGATTCATTATAAAAGATATGTGCCTCTTATAACAAATAATTACGATGTAAGTCTAAAAAATGACAAGAATTTAAAATTTATTGATTTAAAAAAGTTTGGCTACAAATAAAAAGTAATTGAAGTTAGAATTGTAAAAAAAACTATTAATAAGCTGAATTTACATACTATCAAGATTCTTATCAGATGTGATTTTATATAAAAATTTATGATTTTAAAATCAATTTAGAGACAAAGCTTCATAATAAGTGACTGTTGATTTGAGGAGGTGATAAAATAGAGGTTGATGAGTGCCTGAAAACTTAGAAAATATTTACCATTTTGATTGACTCTTTAGCAATTACAAAACAAGATAAATTAACTACCTGTTTTCTTAATATGAAGAGATATTAAAAAAAAGTTTAATGGAAGTATAAATTTATTTTAAATAAAGCTATGATAGATATTAAAATAATAATCTAATATAAATAAACTCTTTTATGAAAAAAATTTTAATTACAGGTGGATGTGGGTTTATTGGTTCAAATTTAGTTGAATATTTTCTAGGTAAGAATTTTAAAGTAGTTGTTTTAGATAAATATAATTTTACAAATAATTGGGGTTGGTTAGAAAATAATAAACATAAAAACCTAGAAGTAAAACTAGGTGACATTAGAGATTTTGACTTTGTAAATAAATCAGTAAAAGATGTAGATTCAGTAGTTCATTTAGCCGCACTGATTGGTATACCATATTCTTATGTGTCACCTTTAGCCTATATTCAAACAAACATTATTGGTACATACAATATATTAGAAAGTTGTGTTTCTAATAAGATTAAAAATATTATAATAACTTCAACAAGTGAAGTTTATGGATCTTCAAAATATGAGCCAATGGACGAAAACCATCCTACTTTTTCTCAATCGCCCTACGCAGCAACTAAAAAAAGTGCCGATGAACTTGGACTAAGTTATTATAATTCTTTTAATTTGCCAATTAAAATTATACGGCCATTTAATACTTACGGTCCAAGACAATCACCGCGAGCAATAATTCCTAATATTACTTATCAATTATTAAATAAAAAAATTAAAAAAGTTAAAATAGGAAACTTAACACCAAAGAGAGATTATACATATGTACTTGATTTATGTGAAGCCTTTTTTAAAATCCATAATTCAAAAAAATTTGGAGAAATATTTAACACCGGCACAGGTCAAAATATAAGTATAGAAGAATTATATTATAAAATCTGCTCAATACTTAAAATAAAAAAAACTCTAGAGATCCAACAAAAAAGAAGACGTAAAATTACAAGTGAGGTGACATCATTAAGGTGTGACAATAAAAAAATTTTAAATCTTGGTTGGAAACCAAAAACAAAATTTACTTCTGGACTAAAAAAAACAATAAAATGGATTAGTAACAATCAATCTATTTATAAAGATATATACAATATTTAATTGATTAAAAAAATTTCTATATCTGGTTCAAGTGGTTTTGTTGGATCTTTGTTAACACAAAAATTAAAAAAAAATAAATATAAATTAGAGTTAATTAAAACTAAAGAAATAACCAAAAAAAATTTTGGAAAAAATTCTTCACATTTTATACATTTAGGTTTTGATACTAGAAAAAATAAATGTAATGTTGATCTTCAAATTAAGATTATAAAAAAAATAATTAAAAATTCAAAAAAATTCAATTATAAAATACTTTTTTTTAGCACAACATGTGGTGGATTAAAAAATAAAAGAAAACTTTATAGATATAATCAATATCAGATTGCCAAATACTTATGTGAAAAAGAGTTGACTAATAATAAAAGTTTGAAAGTTAAATATGCAATTTTTAGAGTATTTAATTTATACGGAATTAATCCAAATAACAAAAATATAATTTCTGAAATAAAAGAAAAAATTTTGAATTCAAAAAACTATGAAGTTAAAATAGTAAATCCAAAATCTACTAGAGATTTTATATTTATTGATGATTTAATTACTTTAATTTTGAAAGTTTTAAAACAAAAGGACCTCAAAAATGAAATATATGAAGTTGGAAGTGGTAGAGGAGTTTCACTTGAAAAATTATATAAAACTATAAATTTTTATTTAAAAAAATCAACAAAGTTTATTTTAACAAAACCATATTTTAATAAAATTAAACATACAAAAGCAAATATAGAATTTACACAAAAAAGATTTAATTGGAAGCCGCAACATAACTTGAAAAGAGGATTAAGCAGGATATTTTCTAGATGAAAAAAAAAATTTTAATACTTTATGAAAAATCACAAATAATTGGAATGGGTCATTACTACAGATCTCTTAGATTAAAGGGTTTATTAACAAATGACTATTATGTGAAATTAATTCAATTGAAAAAAAAAAATATATTCGAATCTTTTTTAAAAGATTTTGATTTAACTATTCTAGATTTTAAAAAATATCCAAAAATAAAAAATAAAAAAAAAATTATTATTTTTGAAGATATATACAAAACAAATAAAGATATCTTGTCAATTAATCCTTTAGATATTAATTTAAAAAATAGTGGTCCAGAATTTTTTTTATTTCCAGAAAACCTTAATAAGATTAAATATAATTTTGATAAAAACAAAAAAATTAATATTTTTTTTTCACAAGGTGCAAAAGACAGTAATAATCAATTATATGAGGTTATAAACCATATATTAAAAAAAAAAAAACAAATAAAATTTAATTTTACTACAACGAGTAAACCAATGAATAACAATAAATTTAAAGGCTTTGATCATAAAATTCTACCTTTTAATAAAGATGTATCTAAAACATACAAAGGAGTCCAGATTGCAGTTTCGGCTGTAGGTAATACTGCGTTTGAGCTTGGAAAGATTGGAATTCCAACTATTCATTATACGGTAGAAAAAAGGGAAGTAAAAAGAGCTCAAATTTTTAAAAGAATGAACCTTGGTATTTATGTTAGAAAAAACGATAAGGATAATCTGATTGATGAATTAAATAAAATTTATTTTGATGACAAATATCGTAAAAATCTTATAAAAAATAGATTAAAATATTTTAATAAAAAAAATAAATTATTAGATTTAATTAAAAATGAAATTTAAACTTGGTTCAAAAATAATAGATAATAGAAAACAGCCATATTTTATCGCTGAGATAGGAGTCAATTTTGAGAATAGTCTCAAGAGAGCAAAAAAGATTATAAAACAAGCCAAAGAGGGTGGGGCAGATGCTGTAAAATTTCAATCCTATAAAGCAGAAAAAATTGCCTGTAAAAATAGTCCTTATTATTGGGATTTAAAGAAAGTTTCAGTAAAATCTCAATACGAATTATTTAAAAAATTTGATAAATTTGGATTTAAAGAATTCAAAATATTAAAAGAATTTTGTGATAAATTAAAAATTGACTTTTTATCAACACCTTTTGATTTAGATGCTGTAGATTATTTAAGTGATCTTGTACCTTTTTTTAAAATTGCTTCAGCAGACTTAAATAATTACCCTCTTATAGATAAAATTTGCAAAAAAAATAAACCAATTGTTTTGTCAACTGGAGCAAGCAAAATAAGTGAAATAAAAAAAACTGTTAATTTCATTAAAAAAAAAAATAGAAAAATCCTAACTATTATACTTCATTGTGTTTTGAGCTATCCTACAAATAATAATGACGCACACTTGGAGCTTATAAAAGTCTTAAAAAAAAATTTTTCAAACAATATTATTGGTTATTCGGACCATACTATGCCAGATGAAAGTATGATGGTATTAACCAGTGCATATTTGAATGGAGCAAGTGTGATTGAAAAACATTTTACTGATACCAAAGGTTTGACTGGGAATGATCATTTTCACTCATTAAACAAAGAAGATCTAATAAAGTTTAGATCCAATATAAATATATTAAATTCTATAAATAAAAATCTAAAAGAAAGAAAAATTTTAAAATGTGAAAAAATATCACGTAAGAATGCTAGAAGAAGTATCGTAACTAAAGGTTTGATAAAAAAAGGAGAAAAAATAACAATTGATAAAGTTATCATGAAAAGACCTGGCACTGGTCTTAGTCCAGATAAATTAAGATTTATTTTAAATAAAAAAACTTCAAAAGATTTACAGGATGACACAATAATAAAAATATCAGATATTTTATGTTAATTGACTGTGTACTGATGTGCGGAGGTTTTGGTTCAAGATTAAAGCCGTTTACATACTTAATTCCTAAACCTTTCTTAACCAGTAATAATATTAGTCCGTTTGACTATACTTTAAAAAATATTTCAAATTATAATAATATAACAAAAATCTTTGTAACAACTTACTACAAAAGTAAGCTAGTAAAAAAAATAATTCAAAAAAAAATAAATAAAATATCAAATTTAACAATAATCAATGAAGAAAAGCCCCTAGGTACAGCAGGTAGTTTAAAAACTATAATTAAAAAAAGTAATGCAAAATATTTATTGGTAATAAATGGAGATATATTTTCTAAAGTAAATTATAAAAAACTTATAGAAGAACATATTAAATCAAAAAAAGATTTAACTGTTTGTATAAAAGATTATGATATTAAAATTCCATACGCTGTCTTAATAAAAGATAAAAAAAAAGATATCTCTTTTAAAGAAAAACCTGTAATTAAAAAAAAAATAAACGTAGGCATATACGTTTTAAATACAAATTTTTTGAAAGATTTTTTCAAAAAAAATAAAGATGACTTTGTTGGGATGGATAAAGTGTTAAAAAATACAAAAAAAATCAATGTTTATGAAATTGGAAATAAATGGATAGACATTGGGCATATAAATGATTTTAAAAAAGCTTTTAATGAAATTAAAAATTGGTAGGAAATGAATTGCTTTATACCATGTAGAAAAAAAGGTGATAAAATAGATAACCTTAATTTTTTAGAATTAGACGGAAAAAAACTAGTAGAATATTCAATAATAGCTGCTCAAGAAACGAAGTTATTTAAAAAAATATTTATAATTTCAGATGATAAAATAAATGCAAAAAAATTAATTAAAAAATACCCTTGGTTAGAGTTTATATATGCAAAAAAAACTAACAAAGGATTTGATAAAATGCTCTCAGATTTAGATTTTAAGAAGAAAATTTTAACTCATACAGTATGTGTTATGCTACCCAATTATCCATTTAAATCTGTACAATCAATAAAAAAAATGTACTCAAATTATACTAAAAATAATCTTTCTTTACTTGTGTCAGCATCAAAGCAAAATAGACCAATTTACAAGAAAAATAAAAAAATTGTTATTAGAGCAGTAGATAAGATTAAAAGTAAAAACTTACCCACTTCATTTATTAATTTATCAGGAGGTATTTTTTTCTATAAAAGTAAATTTTTAAAATTAAATTTTGACCGATTTAATTTAGACCAGCTTTTTTTATTAAATGAACATGAAGCACTAGGTATTTACTCTCTTTATGACTTCATCAAAGTAAGCTCTTTATTTAACATAGATAGTTCAATAATAAATAAACTAATAGGATATAGAGTGAAAGTTTAAATAAAGTACTTTGTTTTGCAATACTCAGGAAAGTAGCCAGCAGTTTTTCTTTCGTTAAATATATCTAATTGCCAAAAGAAATGACATAAAAATTATACAAAATTTATTAAATGCAACTTAAAAAAAATAAACAACAAGAAGTAATTATTTTATCGTGATCTATTTGTGAAAAGTTTATCTAAATATTCAAATATTCATCCTAAATCAACATTGGTAGCAGAAAACTACTATTCTCAAGATAATCTTGAAATAATTGTAGGAACTACTTCTTCAGCATTGTTTTATGCTAAAACAGTTTTTAATAAAAATCAGGTTTATTATTTAGAGAATGAATTTAAAATGAAAAAAGACTATGAAGTAGAAAAAAATTATTTAAACGTCATTAAATCCACTGGTATAAAAAAATTTATTTTTTAAAATATTATTTATGTGTATGAAAAAAAAATATAAAATCTTGGTCATTAGTTATGCTGAAATGATAGGGTTAAATTTATTAAAAACACTAGTTTAAGATGAATTTGATGTACTTGTTGCACAAAATATATAAACAAATATTATTTTTTATATGAAAAATATCAATATATGTATAGTTGGATTGGGCTATGTTGGATTGCCTTTGGCTATAATTGTTGGTCTAAACATTCTTAAATACCTAAGTTTTAATTTCGCTAATATATTTACTTTCACATAATTTTTCAATAATGTCCGCATGTTGTATTAGCGAAAAATTATAACGTTCTGCAATCTCTAATAAATTTGATTTCCCATCACTCATATTAAGAATGCTTAGAATAACTCGTGTACTCTCTGACTTTGGGTGAGCTGCAAAATTCATAACTTTAGGATATAAATTGATTGGACTTCGTGAAAGCATAGGAGAACCTTTTTGTACTCGCCCCAAAGGAACAAAATTTAATTCAGCAGCCATCATTATCTTAAAGTGCATATTTATACTTTCAGCTAATGTTTTATAATTAATAAAATCTAAGTTATCAGCGCTAGTGTGATACTCGGGAAAAGTACCATACATTTTTCTCATTACCAAGCTAACTGGCCAATTATATCCTGGAGAACAAAACTGTCTTTCGTCACTACCATCTGGAAAAAAATCAACAACTTTTTGTGGCAAATCTGATGAAGTTAAAGTATTTTGTGCCAATAAATCAGAAAAAGAATTCCCATCACGAGATTTTTTTAATACCCACTCATTTCCGTAAGCTAAACAGTTAAGGATAAAACCTGCTTCAATAACATGACCAACATCTTCTCCACTGTTTTGCAAAAATGCTGCTGAACCAATATTTTCTGGGCAAATTAAAAATCTGTAGGTGTATTTATGTGGTCCTGATGCTTTCAACATTTGATACAAATAACACAAAGCAATTGGCCCACCAAGTTCATGGTTTGCCATTTTAGGGTGACAAAGATATGAAGTTATGAGTATTTCTTTTTTTGTTTCACCAGGCAATACCACCTCTCCATAAACAAGAGAGCCATCCACGTGGTCAGAATTAATAAATACCTTATATTCACCCTCTGTTAGATTATCAGAATCGTTTTGAGAAATACAGAAACCCCACGTTCGATTGTAGTAAGAGGCCACATAAGGAATATCATTGGGCATATGAGGCAGGGTATGTAAATGTTGTTTTAACTCAGATAAAGAAATACTTTTGTCTACAGCACAAGAATAATTGACAACATGTAGGTTATTTTTGGAAAAGTCTGCTATTTTTTTTCCTTTAGGATCTAAAATGTATGCATCTTTGATCACCCATTCTTGAGGTATTATCCAATCTAATACTCGTGTTCCAGAATCGACATAGTGCCAAACAAAAGGTACACTTAGCTGATCTTGCAGTAACCTTAATGATTCTCTAAAACCTTCCCCAAGAATACTTCGTGGAATTGGATATAACATTCGTACTATTTCTTCTAGATCTTTAATATCAGGAATAAGGTTCTTTCCAATACTGAGCCTTTTACTTATTGAATGCATTACTTTCTCTCTTGTTATAGATTGTTTACTATAAGTAACTATATTGAATTTGTCACTAACTTTGATTAATTTTTCAAATGTGTCTTCATTTTTTATCTCAATTTTTTTGAATAATAAGATTTATGATATTAAAACATATAAAATATTTTGAAAAAAAATTAATTTATTAAAAGAAATATAGAAGCTAATAATGCCAAAAATTTGATTAATATTATAAAAAATTTGTCATCAAAAAATTTAAATAAAATATTACCCAAGAATAAACCAGCAAATATTGGAATTATAATCTGAAAATTATTACTAAAAACATCGTATTTATTGAAGATTATTAAGAAAATAATATATTGGAACAATGCTAAAAAAAGATAAAAAAAAGTAATGTTATATCTAGAGTAATTTTTTTCATTAGCAGAAGATAATAACAATGATAGCAATGAACCACCAGAATTGGTAATTCCATGAATCAACCCCACCAAAATTAAAAATATTATTTTTAACTTATGGGTTATTATTTTTTTTTTAAAAAAACTAGCAAGAAAAATAGAAATTATAATTACAAATGAAACTAAATAATTAAAATTTATTAATGCTTCAAAACTTTTCAAAATCATTAGACCAAAAAAAATAGATGGCACGCAAATAAATATAAATTTTTTCTTTAAATCTTTATCTATAGTTAACTTTATTTTATTTTGTTTTAATCTTATAAAAAAAAAATTCAGCAAACTAGTAGTAATAGATATGGGTAGCAGGATAGATAGAATCTCTATAATATTAAATTGCAAAAGTAATAATATGGGAGTTCCAATTAAGAGTATCCCAACACCAACAATCGATTGGATTGTAACTAGTATAAAAATTATAAAATAAATAAATAAATTTTCATACATATATAAATCATATATATTATTAAATATTTTAATATAGATATAATTACATGAAAGAAAAAATTATTTGGTTAACTGGACTGTCTGGCTCTGGAAAAACTACGATTGCCAACTTTATCTCAAATAAAATTAAATTAAAGAAGTTCAAAACCATTATTATCGATGGGGATAAATATAGATCAAAAAAAAAATATAAAAATAATTTTTCAAAAAAAAAAATATACGAAAATAATATTTCAATAATAAAATATATCTATAAAATTTGTAAAAATTATGATTATGTGATCGTTTCCGTTATATCACCATTAAAAAAAACAAGAACTTTTGCAAAAAAAAATTTTGGTAATAATTATTATGAAATTTTTGTTAATTGTTCAATTAAAGAATTAATCAGGAGAGATACAAAAAAATTATATGCTAATGCCAAAATTGGTAAAGTTAAAAATCTTATTGGTTATAATTCTAAGATTAGCTATGAAAAATCAGATTATAGAAAGATTACTGTACATACTCATCGCGAAACCTTAAAGGAGTCCTCTAATAAAATTTTAAAAAAAATAATTTAAACAATGAATAATAAATTTAATTGGAGGAAGAAAACATCTATATATATCGGACGATTTCAACCATTTCATGATGGTCATGAACAAATTTTTATTAAAGCCTTAAAAAAAAATAATCAAGTAGCAATTTTGATAATGGATAGTTATAAGATTAATAAAAAAAATCCTTACCAATTTTCTTATGTTAAAAAAAAAATTTATGATAAACTAAAAAAGTACAAGAATAAGTTTATAATTATAAAGATTCCTGTTGTTGGTCATGTAGTCTATGGAAGAAAAGTGGGCTATAAAATAACAAAAATTAGTTTATCAAAAAAATTTGAAAGAATTTCTGCAACAAAAATAAGAAAAAAAGATAAAACTTTATAATTTTTTTTAAATTTATCTTGTCGCTAAAGAAAAATCAGCTTTAAACTTACTAAAATGATTAAGCCATTTATAATGTTCTCTTGCTGCTGAAACCTGTTCTTGATCTGAAAAATAGAATTCATAATTAAACTTCTCAAATACATCTTTGAAATGGAATTCCATCAAGGCAGCTTCTTCATCATCAATACGTTTTTTCCATGATCCTGATTGAGAACTGCTGATACTTGAGAATTTTTTATTATCCATGTTATTACCTGGCCATGGTAAACCGCAAAATGTTGGTGTTAAATCAAATTTTGAAAAGTCTATATTTAGAAAATTTGATATTTTTAAAAGTTCTTTTTCTGGATTTTTGACCATCTCATCATACTTTGTAAAAAAATAATTTTGTTTTCCCATAATTTTCTCATTCAAAATTGCCATATCTATACCCAATCTTCCTCTCATTATGCAAGATTGTCTCAAAGCTTCTATAGTGTCTGAGTCAGATAAATTTTTCAATTTTTTTGAATATCTTGATTTTATAGATGCGTAATTATCTCTTGGATCACGTATATTGTGAATGAACTTGGCATCCGGAAGTTTATTTAGGATTTCTTGTGCATAGATTTCAGTGCTTGAGGTTCTTTCTATATAGTACTTAATATTGTCAAGATTCTGAGGTGTAATTTTAGCGTATGCCTTAAACATAGCTTTAAAATAATCTTCCCAACTATTAGAATTTTCAGACTCTAACTTGAAAGTTTTGATAAATTTGTCAAAATTAAAATAATCTTTGTCAGCTTCGCAAACCTCAAAAAACTGGTGTCTAAGAAATTCAAAATTATTATCTATTATGTAATTAATTTTCTCTTTTTTATTGAATTGTAGTAGTTCTGTAAATGGGTAAAAAATTTGAAAAAATTTTGATTCATGTGGATAAACTAACAGTTCAGGGTGAAAATCAAATATACCTGAGTACATTCCACCACCACTAGCTCTATGTCCACAAAACAGTATTGGAGAAATTTTATTGATATCAAACATTCAGAAATTATTATAATTATTATAATTATTAATACAAACCAATAAAATCATAAATTACAAGTTTTAATAAATTTTATGTGTGTTATAAAAGGTTCTTTTTTGAAAATAATAAAAAATTAATTTAATTTAAAAATAATTTTATATTGATTACATTAAAAAATAAATTTATAAAAAATCTTAATAATAAATAAAATGAAAATTCTTCCAACAATAGGACCTATTTCAGAGAAAAATGAGGATATACAAAAGATATTAAGAATAACAGACATAGTAAGAATTAATGGATCTCACAATATTTTAAATTGGCATGTGAATATTTCAAAAAAAATTAAAAAAATTGATATAAATGCAAGAATACTTTTAGATATCCCTGGAGTTAAGCCCAGAACTCAAAATAAAAAAGATATAAATATTAAAAAAAATCAAAATATTAACTTCATTTTTAAAAATCAGTCAAAAGTTGTAAATAAACATCTTTGTATTGTATGTTCAAATAAACTTCCAAAAATTATTAAAAAACCAAATTTTATTAGTATAGATGATGGTAAATATTTATTTAAGATAATACAAATTAGTAATCATTATATTTTAGCAAAATCTTTAGAAAATTTTGTACTCAAGCCCAAGAAAGGAATTAACATTCCACTTGCCATCTATGATGATAGTTTTCAAAATAAACAGTATAGTAAGTTTTTAAATCAATCTAAAAATATTAAATATGATGCGATAGGTTTAAGCTATGTACAAAGTGGAAAAATTATTCAAAAAATAAAAAAAACATTTCCTGAAAAATTAATAATATCCAAAATAGAAAATTTGGAAGGTTTAAAAAATTATAAAGATATAATCAAACATTCAGATGGAATAATGATTGATAGAGGAGATCTTTCTGCAGAAATTGGAGATGAAAATTTATATTTAGCAATTGTCAAAATTGCAGATGAGACAAAGAAAAATGGCAAACCACTAATTATTGCAACTGAAAATCTTATATCAATGAATACTAGGTTAAAACCCTCCAAAAGTGAAATAATGTCTTTAGGATTAGCGCAACAACTTGATGTAGATATTATTATGCTAAGTGATGAAACTGCAATTATGAAAAACTGGACTGTAATTTTAACTTGGTTACAAAACTATTTAAAAAAAACAATTTTATCAGTTAAGGAAAACATTAAATATCAACACAAAACAAATATTTTTTGGAACCTAGTTGATAAATTACCCGACATACCAATAGTTATTTTTTCAAAAAAAGGATTTGCTTTAAATAATATAATTAATCTTAAACAAAATGCTAAATTAATCATTTTTTCTGACAATGATAGAACAATTGCACTTGGTGCTTTTAGAAAAAATACGATCTGTTATAAAGTCAACAAGTTTGATAAAAATAATTTTTTATATTTCATTAAAAAAACAATAAAAGAATATAGAAGAATTATATTTAAAGATTCTAAAATTGCTTCATTAATATATATTGCTTACCCTGAAAAAAATTCAAGAGCTAATACTATTAGTATACTTAGTAAAAAAGAATTTTTTTAATCACACGAATGAAAGATAAACTAATCTTTGTAGACGAATTTTTTAAATGATATGAACAAAGAAATTATTTTATTTTACTATCCTGAAAAAACTTTTTTTATAAGTAAATTAGCAGAAAAAATATTGAAAAAAAATTACTCTAGAATTATTTTATTTAATAATTCTTATAAAAATAAATATTTAAATTATAAGTACAATAAAAAAAAATTAAATAATATCAAAAATAATTATAAAAAATTAGGCATTAATTTAGATATAAAAAAAATTTATGAAATAAATTATTTCTTACAAAAAATTAGATTTAAAAATAGAAATAAAAATTTTTTTGTTTCACCTTACTTTATTAGTGGCATAATTTTAGAAGATGAAATTATTTTTTATGAATTATCAAAAATTTATAAAATACAATTTATTAGACCTGAGATATCATTCATTAAAAACAGATTTATATTGGCAAAAAATTTATTTAAACAATCTTACTCACTAAAAACTAAAACAAATTTTTCAAAAAAAAGTTATGATATATTTAAGATTAATTACATTACCTCAATTGAATCTTTTTCTGCTGAAAAATTTAATAATAAATTAAGTACTTATTTTTCTACAATATTGGTAAATATTTTTAGTTTTTTTTTAAATTTTAGATTTAATAATAAACCAAAAAAATATGCTTTAGTCATATTAAATAATAATAAGAATTTGAATTCATTTTCTAATATTATTAACTTAAATTATTTTATAAATATATTTTTAACTAAATTTAGTTTTGAATTAGTGTTTTTAATTCATCCTCGCGTAAATCCTTTATTTTTTTTTTTAAAAAAATTTAGAAATGAAAAATTTCTTTTCAATAATAATAGAATAATATTTCTTCAAAAACCAAAAGAATTAATAAATATTATTAAAAATAGTGAATTTATAATTCATCTATCCTCAAGCTTAAGTGCCCAAACATTAATTTTTAACAAAAAAATTCTATGTTTGGGTAAAAAAGTTACCTATATTAGTGAAATAAATAATGTTATTTCAAATCTAAAAAAAAATAATTTTAATTATTTAAAAAAAATGATTAATAAAAATGATATTTTTAAAACAGATAAATTTTTAATTAATTTATTATCAAACAGTATTGATAGCAGTGGTGAATTCAAACTGTCTACGAAAACAAAAAGTTATACGACGAATCATTTAGGATTGAACAAAAGAAATGAAATAAAAATCGTACATAATTTATTAAATGCAATTTAAAAAAAATAAAAAACAAGAAGGAATTATTTTGATGATTACGTCATTTAATCAGCTTCATAATTTTTTATCTTTTTTTCTTGAAAAAAAACTAATCAAAAAAAAAAATAAAATTTATCTCATAATACTTTCAGACCATATCCCTAGATATTTAATTTTAGAATTTAAACAATTTATTGAAAAATTTGCTAGTACAGAAGTGGTATATTTAAGACGTAAGTTTATAAAACGTAAAAAAAATTTTTTTAAATCGTTTTTTTATTATTTATTTTTTTTTAAAAAAATATTTCAAATGAAAAAATCTTTGATTACTCCATCCATCTCAGTATATGGAAAAATTCAATTTCCAATTTTATTTATTATATTTTATTTTTCATCATCTAAAATTTTCTTAATTGAGGATGGTATTTTTGAATATGTTCCTTATAGTAAAAATGAAAAAATACCTTTACTTATTAATATATTAAAAAAATTTTTAATGATAAATAAGTCTAGAATTCATGTTTTACAGTTAGCCAAAAAAAAAACAGATTATAAGCGATTATTAAAACTACCATTTTTAAAAAAAGATTTTTTTTTTGATAATAGAGAGGTATATAAAAATTTTATAAGATCTAACTTTGAAAAAAAATTATTGTTTAAACCAAAGTGTATATTAATTGGCGAAAATCCATTACCAAGTCAATTTAACTATGTTAATAATTTATATATAAAAACACTAATTCAGTTAATGAAAAAATATTCTTGTAGTGCCAAACAAATACTTTTTTTTCCTCACCCAAGGACAGAATTATTTTATCGTGATCTATTTGAAAAAAGTTTATCTAAATATTCAAATATTCATCCTAAATCAACGTTGGTAGCAGAAAATTACTATTCTCAAGATAATCTTGAAATAATTGTAGGAACTACTTCTTCAGCATTGTTTTATGCTAAAACAGTTTTTAATAAAAATCAGGTTTATTATTTAGAGAATGAATTTAAAATGAAAAAAGACTATGAAGTAGAAAAAAATTATTTAAACGTCATTAAATCCACTGGTATAAAAAAATTTATTTTTTAAAATATTATTTATGTGTATGAAAAAAAAATATAAAATCTTGGTCATTAGTTATGCTGAAATGATAGGGTTAAATTTATTAAAAACACTAGTTTAAGATGAATTTGATGTACTTGTTGCACAAAATATATAAACAAATATTATTTTTTATATGAAAAATATCAATATATGTATAGTAGGATTGGGCTATGTTGGATTGCCTTTGGCTATTCAGCTCTCTAAATATTATTCAGTAACAGGGTTTGATGTAGATATTGAGAGAATTAGTTCTTTGCGCAAAGGATTTGACAAAAACTATGAATATTCAAAAAAGGATCTTTTAAGAAAAAAACTTTATTATACGAATAATTTTGAAAAAGATGTTTCAAGTAATTGCAATGTATATATTATTACAGTTCCCACTCCAGTTGATAAAAAATTTAAACCAGATCTTACTTATTTAAGACAAGCATTTTTAAGAGTTGAAAAAATAATAAAGAAAAATGATACTTTAATTGTTGAAAGTACAGTGGCCCCCGGAACTACAGAGCAACTTGCGATAAAATTTTTAAGAAAAAAATATAAAGATATAAATTTGTGTTTTTGCCCAGAAAGAATCAACCCCGGAGATAAACTGCATACAATTAACAAAATTGCAAAAGTAATTTCTTCAAATACTGATCATGGAAATAGAGTCTGTAAACTAATTTACTCGAAAATAACAAAAAATATTTTTATTGCAGATAGTATTAAAACTGCTGAGATGGCTAAAATTATAGAAAATACTCAAAGAGATGTAAATATAGCATTAATGAATGAATTCTCTATAATTTGCAAAAAATTAAATATTGAAACTAAAGCTGTTTTGGATGCATGTAATACAAAATGGAATTCATTGAATTTTTTTCCAGGTTTAGTTGGGGGACACTGCGTTCCGGTAGATCCATATTATTTAATAGATAAATGTAAAAGCCTAGGGGTATCATCTAAAATAATAACTGGGTCAAGAGTAATAAATGAACATTATGTTTATTTTATAAAAGATCAAATTTTGAAAATTTTAAATTCTACCAATGTTAATAAAAAAATATTATTTTGTGGTTTGGCTTTTAAAAATAATGTGGTTGATGTTAGAAATTCCAAAAACTTAGAATTATTTAAAATTTTAGAAAAAATATGCAATATCTCTGCATATGATGAATATAAAAAATATCCAAAAAAACTTGTAAAAAATATTAAATTCGAAAATTTATCAAATATAAGAAAATTTAATGTTTTAATAATTTCTTCAATTAATCAATTTGTAAAACTGGATAAGAAGCAAATACTCAATTTTTTAAGTATATCCAAAAATAACATAGTTATTGATTTAGCTAATTATTATTCGATAAATTTAAAAAGAAATGATAGATTCTTTAGTCTATAGATTTTTTAAGTCCCTAGGTGTAAACAATTTTTAAATAAATATAAATATGCAATTAAAAAAAAAATACAAAATATTAGTTACTGGTGGAGCTGGAATGATTGGCTCCAATTTAGTAAAAAAATTAGTTTTTGAGGGACATAATGTTTATGTTGCTGATAATTTATGGAGAGGAAAAAAAAAATATTTATTCTCAAAAAAGAAAAATTTAATCATACCTAAAAAAAATTTTTATAAAGTAGATCTCACAGATTATAAGAACTGCCTCAAAGTAACAAATAATATTGATATTGTTGTTCATTTAGCAGACGTTGTAGCGGGTATCAATTATGTGTTTTCTCATGAAAGCTTTCTTTATAGAAAAAATATTTTAATCAATACTAACACATTGAATGCAGCCATTAAAAATAAAGTTAAAAAATATATTTATGCGGGTACTGCTTGCTCATATCCAAAGTCAAAGCAATCAGTTATTGACCCACCTCCGTTTAAAGAAGATGACGTTTATCCAGCAGAGCCAGAGTCGGCATATGGATGGAGTAAGTTAATGGGAGAGTATGAGGCTGAGTTAGCTTTTAATGAAAAGTTAATTGATATCGAAATTTTAAGATTACATAATGTCTATGGATCGCCCACCGAACTTAATCCCTCGATGTCTCAAGTTATACCGGCACTTTGTAGAAAAGCGATTGAGCAAAAAAATCAAAGATTATTAGTTTGGGGATCTGGGCGACAGAAAAGAGCATTTGTACATGTTGATGATGTTGTTAATGGTTTTTTAAAAGCAATAAAAAAAAAATCTAAATATAATGGGGTTGTTCAATTAGGTCCAAATTATTCTACTTCAATCGCAGAAATTGCCAATAGAATTATATCATTGTCAGATAAAAAAATTTCAATAAAGTTTGATAAATCAAAACCAGAAGGTGATTTTGATAGAATGGCAAACAATACAAGAGCAAAAAAAGTTTTAAATTGGTCTCCTAAAATTTCACTTGATGAAGGTTTAAAAAAAGTTTTTGACTGGTGTAAATTAGAACTTTTCAATGACTTAAAATGAAAGTTTTATATTTAAGTAAAAATTTAAAAAATTATAAATCTGCTAATTATCAGAAAGAATTTTTAAAAGCTTTATCTAAAATAACATCAGTTTATGTTTTTGGTCCTGGTTCTGCAGATTTTGATTGTGATAAAACAGTTGATGATATTATTAGCCATAAAGGTCCATTTGATTGTATTTTTGTTGGGCATTACTGGCTTCAAGATGGAGATCAAAGTCAGATCGATCCATGGCCTCAATCAGATTTAGCTAAAAGTTCACATAAAAAATTTTTATTTCTTAATAAGGAGTATGCTAATTTAAATAAAAAATTACAATGGATTAAAAAAAATAAATTTGATTGCGTTTTTTCACATCATCAAAACTGTCAAATATGGCAAAGTAAAACTAAAACAAAGTTTAAATATTTACCGTTCGCATATGATGAAAATTTATTTAATTTTTTTGAAAACAAAAGAAAATATGATTTAGCCTTTAGTGGTGTGTTACAAAATGGACGGGGTAATAGTCTGCAATCAGACATACGCGTTAGAATTCTTAAAAAATTGTACTATACTTTTTTTGATATTCCATTATTTAAAAAAAAAAAGTATAGACATTTGTCAATTTTTTGGAATTCTGTTCCAAAGAATTTTATTGGCCAGATATTATCTAGAATTTTTAAAACCCACAAATTTCTTGATATTAAGTCTTACTCTCAAATTCAAAAAAATTCTAAAATTTATCTTAACTGTAAATCTCCTCTAAATCTTATCAGTCCTCGTTATTTTGAAAATATAGCCTCCGGTTGTCTTGTTATGACTGAAAAAAACAATGAATTAAAAAAATTATTGCCAAATTTATCTTATATTGAATTTTTTAATGATCTATCCAATTTTGATAAGGTTTTAAGTAAAAGTATAAATTTATTTGATTCTTCAAAAAAAAAACGTAAAGATTATGCAAAGATAATAAAAAAAAAACATAGTTGGCATGTCAGATCAAAAGAAGTTTTAAAATTAATCAAGTTTTATATTAAATGATTTTAAAAAAAAAATTTATAATTTTTTTTTTTGTATTTATTATTTTGTTATTTTGGATTTTCCTAAAAAACTATACCCTTTGTAATATTTTTTCTGATTGCTCCTTGACACAAGATGAATATGGTGGTGATTTATCAAAGTATGTAATACATTATTATAGCAATACTATTGTCAATTATTATAACATTGCACCTTATGTAGTTTTTAAATTTTTTCATACTTGGGTTAGTTTTGAAGCTTTTCTATTTATTTTTCTAATGTCCTTTTACAGTATTATTTTTTTTAGTGGGTTAAATTCAATTGAGAATAAAAATCAGCTAAAATTTCTTTTTTTTATTTTGATTGTTGCTTTTTATCCATTTTATGATGGTTATTCTACGTTTGCTATAAAACAAGGCTTGGGAGTGATTTTTTTATTTGTCAATTTTTTTTTAGTAAAAAAAGTATTTTCATTTACCTCTTGGATTTTTATTATATTAGCAATATTGAGCCACTTAGTCTTCTTGTTTTTTTATTTAATATTTTGGATATCTAGATATTTTTCTTTAAAGTTTTTAATTTTCATATATTTACTAGCTATTACTATTTACTGTTTAAATATTAATGACACATGGTTCTTAAATAATATTAATATTTTATATAATCTAGATCTATTTTTTATTAATGATGATATTTTATCAAAATTTAATTCAGAATCTAAACTTAGGTTTGTTATATTCTCATCTTTACCTTTATTTTCTTTTTTAATTCCTGGATTTGAAAAATTAATCTATGAGAATGAATTATTAAAAAATTTATATCAGCAACATTTCCTTTATTCTTCAATAGTTTACTTATTCTTATCTGAATTTTACTATATTGATCGATTTCTTTCACTTAATTGGATGTTTTATCCATTTTATTTTTTATACTTGTTACGTATTGTTAAATTTAATAAAATATAGGAATAAACCTAAATTTTTTAGTTAAATTTTTAGCTATCAGATAAGTACATACTATAACGAAATAACACACATATTTAATGAATAATCTTCAAAAAATAATATCAAGATTGTTTAAGATGATATTGCCCTTGATAGACCGGTTGGCTTATTTGCAATTTTTTAATCGACCATTTTCGGCTTATCCAATATTAAATTATCAAACTTATAAAGAGTTAGCAGAAGATGCAAAAAAAAACACTTATTCTATTGAGGGTGTAGATAAACTTGAAAAGGAAAGTGGGTTTATGATCGATAGAGATTGGTTAAACCCTCTTGCTTTTCAAACCCAAGTAGTTATTAAGAAATCAAAATTAAATTATGCTCATGGTAGAGTATTATATACTGTGTTAAGAACATATTTAACAACACTTAGACAAGATAGCAAAAAAATAAATATAATTGAAACTGGTACCGCTAGAGGATTTTCTGCATTGTGTATGGCAAAGGCTTTAAATGATTCAGGGTTTGATGGCTCTATATTTACAGTAGATGTACTACCTCACCATAAAAAAATATTTTGGAATTGTGCTGCAGACCATCTTAAAGGCAAACAAACCAGGCAAAATTTATTATCTGATTGGAATGAACTCATTGAACATTATATAATTTTTATACAGGGTTACACCAGGCATTTATTTCCCAAGTTGGGATTGCCAAGGATCCATTTTGCATTTTTAGATGGGGCACATACATATGAAGATGTTCTGTTTGAATTTAACATTATATCTAATCATCAAAAAAAAAGTGATATTATTGTTTTTGATGACTACAATGAAAAAAATTTTCCTGGTGTCGTGAAAGCTGTAAATTATATTGCAAAAGAAATGAGCTATAATGTTGAAATAATTCATAATAAAGAAACTTTAAGAGATTATGTGATTGCAAAAAAAAATTAACTAATAAGACTGAAAAAATCAATTTATATGAGTTACAATAAATATTATTAGTGCAAAAAAATATACTTTTAAGTTATTTATGAAAAAATTAGCTGTTTGTGTTCCAACTTTTAATCGCGCACAACTCTTAGACCGTCTATTAAATTCAATACCAGTCTCGGAAGACATAATGGTGTCCATATGTGATGATGGATCAAAAGATAATACATTAGAAATTGTTCAAAAACATAAATCAAGAATATCTATTAACTATGTTTATCAACGAAACAGTGGAAGAGCTGGAGCTTTGAGAAAATCAATTTTAAATGCAGAAGCTGAATTTGTTATGGTGGTTGATTCTGATGATTATATTGAAAAAGAAGGTATTGAAATTATTTTAAAATCATTAAAGAAAAATACATCAGTAAGTTTTTTTGTTTTTCCAATAACAATTTTCAAGAATTCGTTGTCACAGATTATTTTGCTTAATGGAATTCCACAAACAAATTATGTTGCTTTAAGATCTGATTTCGGAGTTAAAGGTGATTTACAAGAAGTGATTAGTCACAAATTACTTTTGAATGTTATGTATGAAGATCCAAAAGATATTCGACGTATTCCAACAAGTTATCTTTGGTTTAAAGCGTCTGAACAAGTGGATTGCTTACCTGTTGAAAGTTTACCCGTAAAAGTTAAAGAATATAGCAAAGATGGTATGAGTGCCAATCTATTACCTCTTAAAGTTAATTATCCCAAATATTTAGTTAGTATGTACAAAATTGCATTAAGAAGTAAGCAATTTAAATCCTTATTTTATAGATTTAAATATACTATTCTTTTTTATCGATACTCTTTTCATAATAAAACTTTTGGACTTTTAAAATTAAGAGATTTTCCATTTTATTTAATAGGTTTTATTTACGGTTTGTTTGATCTTTTAATGCTATCTATATTTTATAAAAAATAATTATTTAACTGAAATTCTAATTTGGAATGAAAATTGTTCATATAATTACAGGCTTAGGAAATGGTGGTGCTGAACATACATTATTTAAAATTTGTAAATATGATAAATCAAACCAACATATTGTTATTTCATTTAAGGGTCCTGGAAAATATTATTTATTATTAAAGAATTTAGGTGTTAAAGTTTATTGCTTAAATGCAAATTTTTTTTCAATTCAAAAATTTTTTTTTCTTATAAAACAACTTCGTTCTATAAATCCTGATATTGTGCAAACTTGGCTTATACATGCGGATTTTGTTGGTGGTATTGCTGCTCGTTTAGCTGGTATTAAAAATATAATTTGGAATATTCGTTATTCAAATTTTGAATTTGGTAAAGCAAAATTAGCAACTATTATAATCATAAAGATTTTATCAAAACTATCTTATCTAATACCTCAATTTATTATAATTAATTCAAAAAGAGCTAAAAAAATCTTTGAAAAAGACTATGATAAAAAAAAATTGAAATATATCTCAAATGGGATTGATTTATCAATTTTAAAACCAAACAAAATTGAAAAAATAAATTTTAAAAAAAAAAATAAAGTTAAAAAACAAATACCATTAATTGGTAATGTTGCTACATATGATCCAAAAAAAGATCATTTAAACTTAATTAAAGCACTTTCATTAATTCGATCAAGTAATATAGATTTTTTTTGTACGCTTGTAGGCACTTATATAAATCAAAATAATATTGAATTAACTTCTGAGATAAAAAGATTGGGATTAACTGCACATGTGAAGTTGCTAGGTCAAAATGATGATATTAGACAAGTAATGAATGGATTAGATATTTATGTTCAAAGTAGTAGTTATGGGGAGGGTTTTCCCAATGTTGTAGCTGAGGCAATGGCTTGCGGTACACCTTGTGTCGTAACAGATGTTGGTGATGCTGGATTTATAGTTGGAAAAAATGGATGGGTAGTTCCACCTAAAGATCCAACTAAATTAGCTAATGCGATAAAAAAAGCGATAAGTGAAATAGGATCTAATTATTGGAGCAAAAGACGTAATAAAGCTAGATCAAGAATTAAAGAAAATTTTAATATAACTAAAATGATTAAATGTTATAATAATTTATGGATTGAAGCTTTAGAAAAAAATAAATAAAATATTTTTTATTAAATAACTTACAACTTTATATGAAAGTCATTTTTTTAAACATACTAAAGATTAATTTTTTTTTTGTAATTATTAAAAAGATTATAAAAAGATTTGAGAAAAATACTTCCACAGAGGCTAAAAAATGGGCAAAATTAAATACAAAATATACGACAGAAGAATTCTGTAAATTAATTGATTCACGATTATATCATGAAATTTTATCAGATATTATATCTATTGAAAAAGAAGCAAGTGAAAAGTTATCTAAATTAAGTATTAAACTTGGTGGAGGTGGAAATTATATTCTTTTGTATTTTTTAATAAGAAAGCTTATTCCAAACATTGTTGTTGAAACAGGTGTTGCCGCAGGATGGTCAAGTTTGGTGATTCTCAGAGCTTTCAGAAAAAATGGTAAAGGAAAATTGTATTCTTCTGATTTTCCTTATTTTAGGCTAGAGAACCCTGAGCGTTATGTTGGATATTTAGTAAAAGATGAGATAAATAAAAAAGATTGGTTTTTAGATATCAGGGGTGATGATTTAGCTATTCCTGAAATTTTAAAAAAAATAGGAAGCAACAATATAGATTTAATTCATTACGATAGTGATAAAAGCTATAGTGGCAGAGAAAAAGTTTTGAAAACTTTGCTTCTTAATATAAGCAATAGAACAATTATTATTTTTGATGATATCCAAGATAATTTACATTTTAAAGATTTTATAACAATTACCAAAAAAGACTATTTTATATTAGAATTTAAAGGTAAATATTTAGGCATTGTTGGCTCTAATTTTATTTTGAAAGAATGAATATGAATACTTTAAATGTTTTGAATAATTAAATAAACAAATGATGAATATAATTGTAACTGGTTCAGCAGGCTTTATTGGTTTTTCATTATGTATAAAGCTTTTAGAACGTGGTAATAATATTATAGGTATAGATAACCATAATGACTATTACGATCCCAAGCTTAAAGATAAAAGACTTGAAAGATTAAATAGATATTCAAATTATCAACATTATAAAATAGACCTTGTTGACAAAAGTAGTGTTGATAAAATATTTAAAGATCATAAACCCTATAAAGTAGTTAACTTGGCGGCTCAAGCAGGTGTTCGTTATTCAATGGAGAATCCTCTTGCGTACATTAATAGTAATATAGTTGGATTTGCCCATATTTTAGAAAATTGTCGTCAGCATAAAGTTGAACATTTAGTTTATGCGAGCACATCAAGCGTGTATGGAGCAAACACAAAAATGCCTTTTTCTGAGCATGATAGCGCTAATCATCCACTATCTGTTTATGCTGCTTCAAAAAAATCTAACGAACTAATGGCGCATACATATAGCTATCTATATCAATTACCAACAACTGGACTTAGATTTTTTACAGTTTATGGACCTTGGGGGAGACCTGACATGGCTTTGTTTAAATTTACAAAAAATATTTTAGATGAAAAATCTATTGATGTTTTTAATCATGGTAAACACACTAGAGATTTTACTTATATTGATGATATTGTGAAAGGTGTAATAAAAGCACTTGATAATCAAGCTACAAGCAATGCCAACTGGAAAAGTCATCAACCAGACCCAGCCACAAGTAAAGTGCCTTGGCGCATCTATAACATAGGAAACAATAAACCAGTACAGCTTATGGATTATATTGGTGCCTTAGAAGAAAATTTAGGAAAAAAAGCAATAATAAATTTTTTACCATTACAGCCTGGTGATGTGCCAGATACTTATGCAGATGTTGATAATCTAAAGAAACAATTTAATTATAAACCTTCCACATCCGTTATTGAGGGAGTGTCTAACTTTGTTGCATGGTATAAACGTTATTATCAAAATGATTAAAAAAAATTAACCTTAATTGACAATTATCTTTGAAGATATGTTGGTTTAACTTATTTTTTAGAATTTACAAAGAAATAGGAAAGTATTTTTTCATGATATTTATAAAAAAAGAATTAAAGTAAGAATTAATAATAATGAAACATATTTTAATTATTGCAAGCTATGGTCCCTCATTAATAAATTTTAGACTTCCATTAATTAAAAAGTTATTATCTAGAGGATACAAGGTCAGTGTTGCCTCACCTAATGATGAATTTTCAGAAAACTTAAAAAAAAAATTAAAAGACCTTGAAGTAAATATAAATATTTTTATACTTTCAAGACAAAGTTTAAATATTATAAAGGATTTTAAATCTCTACTAGAGATTTATAAAATTATAAGAAATACGAAACCTAATATCATAATTTCTTACACTGCAAAACCAGTAATATACACAGGTCTTGTTTTAAGATTATTTAAAAAAATTAGTTATTTTCCATTGATAACCGGTTTAGGTTTTGCTTTTACTGAAAGTAGTTCAATTAAACTTAAAATTTTAAAATACCTAATGACCAAGTTGTATCATGAAGGATTAAAAAGCTCAGCAAAAATTATTTTCCAAAATAAAGACGATCAATCTTTGTTTTTAGAATTAAAAATAATAAAAAAATTATCATATGTTGTAAATGGTTCTGGAGTAGATTTAAATTCTTATCCATTAACTGATTTACCATCAAAACCAATTTTTTTAATGATAGCAAGATTATTAGTTGACAAAGGTGTAAGAGAGTACTTTGAAGCTGCTAAAATTGTAAGCTCGCGATTTTCTGGTATAAAATTTCAATTAGTTGGTGGATTAGATCAAAACCCCTCAGGTATAAGCGCTAACGAGTTGCAAACATTGATTGATAGAGGTGACATTGAATATCTGGGTGAACTAAAATCAGTACAATCTGCTTTAAAATTATGTAAATATTATGTTTTACCCTCTTATCGTGAAGGAACACCACGCTCTACACTTGAGGCACTTTCTACAGGTAGACCAATAATTACTACTGATGCACCGGGTTGCCGTGAAACTGTAATTCATGAAAAAAATGGTTTTTTAGTTCCAATTAAAGACCCTCAGGCTCTAGCAAATGCCATGATAAGAATGCTTAATGAGAAAGATGAGACAATAAAAAAAATGGCTAAAGAGAGTTATTTAATTGCAAAAAGTAAGTATGAAATAAACAAAATTAATCAAAGTATGTTAAACGTAATGAATTTATGATTAATAAAAAATTAAATTAATATAAATTATCATTTTTAATTTAATTTCTATAAAATATTTCAATTTCCTCTAAAAAACAACTATACTTAAACTTTTTATTATGAATCTAAGCTATCCTTATTTTAATCAAAATACCCAAAGAAGAGTACAGAAAGTTTTAAAATCAGGAAGAGTTAATTATTGGACAGGTAATGAATGTAAAGATTTTGAAAAAGAATTTTCCAATTATCATAAAGTTAAACACTCATTAACTGTTTCAAATGGTAGTGTAGCCTTAGAAATATCATTACAAGCATTAAACTTAAAAAAAAGAGATTCTGTTATAGTTACTCCCAGATCATTTATTATGTCTGCAAGTTGTGTACTAAATTTGGGACTAAAACCTATTTTTGCAGATGTAGATGACAATGGAAACTTGAGTATTGAGGGTATTAAAACAGTTTATAATAAAAGTGTAAAAGCAATAATTGTAGTTCATTTAAATGGATTGGTGTGTGACTTAGATCCAATTTTAAATTTTGTTAAAAAAAAAAATTTATTTTTAATTGAAGATTGTTCTCAAGCTCATGGTGCAGTTTATAAAGGAAAAAAAGTAGGTTCATTTGGGCATATTTCCACTTGGTCTTTTTGCCAAGATAAAATTATGTCAACAGGTGGAGAAGGTGGAATGATTTCAACTAATAATACAAAATTATGGTTAAAACTATGGTCCTTAAAAGATCATGGCAAAAATTATAAAAATGTTTTTGATAAAAAAAATAATAACCAATTTAAATGGTTGCATGATGATTTAGGTTCAAATTATAGAATGACTGAAATGCAAGCTGTCATTGGAAGAGAACAGTTAAAATCGCTAGATAAACAAATTAAAAAAAGAAATTTGATAGCAAATTTATATCTTTATGGATTAAAAGATTATTATTTAAAATTTGATATTCTTAAAAAACCGAGATTTAAATATCAAACTTATTATTTAAAAAAAAATTCAAAAAAAAATAATCAATATTTTCATGCTTTTTATCGTTTAAATTTATTTATAAATAAAAACAAGATTAACCAAAAAAAATTAATTGAACAACTTAATAAAAATAAAATTAATTGTGGTGTTGGATCATGTCCTGAAATTTATAGAGAAAAAATTTTTAAAAAATTAAAATTCTATCCAAAAAAAAGATTATCTAATGCAAAACTTCTTGGTGAAACAAGCTTAATGTTCCCAATTAATCCTTATAAATCATCAACAAAAGTAAAATTAGAGATTAATACTATAAAGAAAATACTGAATAAATTTTCTTAATCTATGTACCAAAATTTTTTTAAAAGATTTTTTGATATAGTATTTAGTCTAATTTTACTTTTATTTTTTTTACCTATAATGATTTTAATATTTTTTTTAGTATGGTTTTTAATAGGATTTCCAATTTTTATGCAAAAAAGACCTGGATTGAATAATAGGATTTTTACATTGTACAAATTTAAAACTTTATATGACACTAATAAAAATATTTCTTATAAAAAAAGACAAAATAGATTGGGAAATTTTTTAAGAATAACCGGTTTAGATGAATTACCACAATTATTTAATATATTAGAAAATAATATGAGCTTCGTGGGTCCCAGACCTTTATTGGTAGAGTATTTAAAAAAATATTCTAACTATGAAAAAAGAAGACATTTGGTTAAACCGGGCATAACAGGCTTAGCTCAAGTAAATCCAGATCCATCGGGTGTAAAATCCTGGAAAAAAAGTATAAAACTAGATATCTATTATTCTTCAAATATAAGTTTTTATTTAGATATGCAGATATTTTTTA
>ERZ807291.1176-NODE-1176-length-43132-cov-5.755415_pt1 | contig 43132 bp, 37 predicted proteins | sample MGYA00521257_ERZ807291 | MGnify/ENA primary metagenome ERZ807291 (study PRJEB31413, sample SAMN03169783) | marine metagenome | biome: Marine; feature: Water; material: Subsurface seawater | place: North Sea | collected 2011-04-28 | depth 1 m m ...
CAGGGACCAACTGATTATGAGTCAGCTACTCTAACCAACTGAGCTATAGGACCTCATTAGCAATGCAAATTTAACCAATATTTACTGTCTTTAAAAAGTTTTTTGTACAATGAAATTATATTCGCTCCTTAATTTCGATTGCAATGGCCATCAAAACACAAACGGCAACACTCGCCAAAACAATTCCTCCAACTCCCATATTCTTCTCTTTTTTAATGAGCCGTAAAGATACATATAATCCTCATTAATAAATTGGCTAAGAAAGCTTTTCAGTAAAGGGAATTGTGGGATCAAAAATTTCCAAAATAAGGTGATTTAAATTGGCTTCAAAAGCAGCGATGAGCTCCGAAGAAATTCCATAGTCTTTGGGAAGCGATCTTGGTTTTTCTTTAATGCCAAACCTCAAAAATCCTGAAGACAGGTTTTTAAACGATACAACGCCCGCCTCAAAAGTACGTGGATGCTTGTTTTGTGATTGCCACATCATCCCATAAAGAAGCACTTGCAAGGCCTTGCTATACTTTTCGTCTGAGATACATTGTTCCAAATCCATCACAGTAAGATCATGTGCCTTGACTTGACTGGTTTTGTAGTCTATAATTCGCAACACTTCATCGTGCTGGTCGATACGATCTACAATCCCTGAAAAACGAATGGAGTGATTCAATGTATCAAAATCACAGGTCTTGGAAATCTTTTGCTCTAGCGCAATAATTTTGATCTTATGCCCGTCCTGAAGTTCCTTTATTTCTCCGCTAATAAACTGATTCGCGTTGTGTTTTATAACCTCATAAACAATTTGATTTTTCCCTGTTTTATGCGCTCCTGCGGGATAGTGTTTTGAAAACACCTTCTGGGTCGTTTGGGAAATTTCTTTTCGTTTGGACTCTAGTTCTTGTACCGTAAGATATTTTCCTACAAACGGGGTGTACAAAATTTCTAAAACCTCATGCACCAAGGTTCCAAAAGTTGCCGCTTCAGGACTTTCTTCAACCGAGTCCATTTCCTGAATACCCAACACTCTTTGATCAAAAAAGGCAATCGGATTTTGAATATATTGATTGAGCGATGACGGAGACATTCCCTTTTCGGCCATTTCTTTTAACCGGTTCATAATCGCAGGTGTTTTGACGACGACTCTCGGTTGGGATTGCTTTATAGAAACAGACGGGCTTGCAAAAAAAGATTTCAGAGCGTGTTGTGGTAATGGATTCATTTGCAACTGATACAAAAAACGACTTTTCTCACCTGCATCCAGCCCTTCCGAAGTACTGTTGTAAATCAAATAAATGTTTTTGGCGCGCTGCAACAGACGGTAAAAATGATAGGTATAAATCGCGTCTTTTTCTTCAAAAGTAGGAAGTCCAAATTGCTTCTTAACATCAAATGGAATGGTTGTGGGAGGCTGTTTTCCGGCCGGTAGTATTCCCTCATTTATGGAGGTTATGATGACCGTTTCAAAATCAATGGCGCGTGTTTCAAGCATTCCCATTAATTGCAACCCCTCGAGAGGCTCGCCCTGAAAATGCAGGGTTTGCGTAGTGAGTAATTCTTTGTAAATAACCCGCAATGTTTTGACATCTTCCACATAAGGGTAGGTTTTTGTTAAAACAGCCAATTGATTAAATGTCTCATAAAAAAGGCGCAATTGTTCCAACTCCAATGCGTGCTGTTGGGTGTTTTGCATCCACGTATTTTTCAACAATTGAACCATTTGTTGTAACATGGCAATCACTTGTTGGGGGGTATTTAGATTTCCGAAAAGTAGTCCAACTATTGAGCGATGCTCTCCAGAAAAATGCGCCTCAGCATACGATTGGGTTATATAAACTATATTTTCTTTTTGGACGGATTGAATAAACTCCATTCCCTCATCCCTTGTACCTGTACTCAAAAGGCTTCGTAAGTTTTGATGGGAAAGAAGATGTTGTACTCCCTGATGATAAAAACCTTTGGGGGACTTATCTGTGTGTAGCGTTATCAATTGATCAAAAAATGTGGACAAAGATGCGTTTGTAAGAGGAAGTCCCATGGTAATATTGGTTGAATGGACAGCCGCGGGTATTGAATGAAGTGTTGGTTGAAGCAAGGCTTCGTTACCCAAAACTACGGCAGTGCGACTCATGTTTATCTTTTCTGTGATGCACTGATTAAGTATAGCTCCTACTTGCTTGGATTGCCCAACATTTTTGGGCGTTCCAATGATTTGAATGGATTTGGATTCCGAAAAATGATTGTGTTGCCACTCAAACGGATTCTCTTGATAGTACTTCCATTCGTTTTTATATTTTCTAATAAAGTGTCCAGCAGCATGCTCCTCATTTGTTAAAAATTGAGCATCGATATCCCAAAAAATAGCAGCTTTTTTCCGCTGAAGCAATTCTTCAATAATACGTTGTTCGGCAGTATTTAGGGCATTGAACCCTGCAAAAACGTGATAGGTGTTGGGAATAGATTCCATATAATGTTCAATATTTTCTGAGGCTTCACGAAAACAAAGGCCTTGTGTGGCATGACCTTTTGAAAGCAATTGATCAGAAAATTTTTGATAAAGACTGGGGAGTAATTTCCAAAAGGATAGGTATTTTTTTACAAAAGGGGTAGGCTCGCTTTCTAAAGACCAATGATTCAGATCCTGAATTTCGGATAAGTAAGAAAATATTTTTTGTTGGGGAATTAAAAATCGATCTACTTCATTAATGTCTTGAAGAATTGTCGGTGCCCAACTCGAAAAGGAAGCAAATGTGTCTTGATCTTTTTTTGGGGTAATCGAAAGATACACTTCGTACAGCTCAAATAATAGCGTTGTGTTTGGCAACACTTTCAGTCCCGAAATCGTTTCAATAAAGCTTTCAATGCTTACTATTTGAGGAAGAAACGATGTTTTGGAAATCTTTTTTAAAAGAAGTTCCTTTACGTATACTCCGGCTCGTCTACTAGGAAGAATAAAACACAATTCTCTAAGATCATGCTTTTGAGAAATAACTTGATCTACAACCTCTTCTAAAAATGATTTCATTTTATAAAAATAAAAAACGCATCGGGGAACCGATGCGTTTTTCTAAAATATTATTGTAGAAAAGGCAGAAAATTAATTTCCTGCTTTAAACTCTACTCTTCGGTTTAGTTTACGACCTTCTTTATTCATGTTAGTAGAAGCTGGTTGGCTTTCACCAAGACCTTTCGTAGACAAACGCGATGCATTAAGTCCTTTGCTTACTAAATAAGCTTTAACGGCTGCTGCACGTGCTTCTGATAATTTTTGATTGAACCCTTCAGAACCTCTGCTGTCTGCGTGTCCTTCAATAGTAACGTTAGAGGATTTGTAGTTTTGTAGCAATGCATGAACTTCATCAAGAATTTGTTTTGCTTCCTGAGAAATTTCTGCTTTTTCTGTATTGAAAGGAACTACGGGTCCAATTGCGTCTAATTTTTCTTGAATGTTAGGACATCCATTGTTAGACACAGGACCTGCTTCGTTTACACAAGCATCGTCTTTATCTAAAACGGAATCTCCGTCAGTGTCTTTCCAAGGACATCCGTTGTTTGCGGTAGGACCTGCTTCGTTAACACAAGCATCGTCTTTGTTGGCAATACCATCGCCGTCAGCATCAGGACAACCAGCCAAAGAAGCAATACCTGCTTCATTTACACAAGCATCGTCTTTGTCAACAACTCCGTCGCCATCTGAGTCAGGACAACCACCGTTTTCAAGTGATCCTGCTTGATTAGGACATTCGTCTTTACTGTTTTCAATACCGTCTCCATCGTTGTCAGGACATCCGTTGAAAGCAGGAAGACCTGCTTCTTCTGGACAAGCATCGTCTTTATCGTAAATTCCATCTGAGTCAGTATCCTTTCCACCAAATTTGATAGAAACTCCAGCTACATGTTGGAAATGAGGGATTCCTTTATCTTCAAATACATGTTTGTACGTTGAACTGTAAGTCAATCCGATGTTATCGTTGAACCAGTAGTTAAGTCCAAGACCTCCATTGAATGTTCCAGCTCCAACATCGTCTAACCATGTAACTCCACCACCAACAGTGGCAAAAGGATCAAATTTTCCAAGGTTAAATAATTCGGAAAAGCTGTAAGATACTATACCGTCAAGGGCATAATGTGAAATTTCATCTACTTCTGCGTCTCCTAGACGATCAATAGTGTTCAAAGACCCTTGAATTCCAAAAGAGAATCCAGCATCTATGTAACGAGAAGCACTAATAGTAGAAATTGAGGGTAAAATGTTCCAGTGGTCTTCTACGTTGTAGAATTCGCTAAACCATCCTCCATAACCAGGTTGATTGGTTGGATAGACGTCAATTGCATTAACCCCAAAACTTACTTGCCATGGGTTGTTTTTGTCTTGAGCTGTTGCTGTAGTTGTAAGTGCTACTGCAAAGAAAACAAGAAAAAATCTGCATAAATTTTTCATCACGATTAATTGTTTTTATGTTAAGATTAATTGCAAAAATAGTTTATTTATGCTAAGATACAAAAAAAGAGTTCATTTTTTAATGTTTGAAGCTTGCTTTATTCGGATACAATAATTTTTGTGTCATTAGCAAGATATACTATCCACTTATTTTTTACAACAAAACCCATTTCAGAAAGTGCTTTTCCATAGGCGTCAATTTGCTGCTTGTGGCTTGGCTGAGGAACGCCTGTTTTGTAATCTAAAATGGTTGTATGGCCTTGTTGGTCTGTTATAATTCGATCCGGTATCAACCACTCCCCTTCTTTGGTTATTAGAGACTTTTCGTTTAAAACCTCATTTTCTTCTGAAAACAATTTCAAAAGTTTGGGGTGATTCACCACACTATAAATGGTTTTTTCTATTTGATCCAAATCACTTTCTTTAAAGGATCCCCTCAATCGATACGATCCGATAATTTGAGGAATTTCAAACGAAAAACGTACCTGGGCTATTATTTCGTGAAAAAGCAGTCCAAAATCCAATGCAGTTGTTCGAGACGCTTCCCAATAATGTGTCTTTTTTACGAGTATATTTTTTAGGCTTACCTCGTTGCCTATCCAAGTTATTGGAGTTGGAGGGGATTGAGGGGGTTCTTTTTTAGAAATGCGTTTTGGCTCTCCCCAACAATACTCTAAATCGCCTTCTTTCCAGTGTCCTTGTTGTTCCAAAAACAGTTTAAAAACGGAAGCAAAATTTAGCGATTTAGAGCTTTTGCTTGCTTCTTTTTTGTGAGAAATAATATACAGCTGTTCTTTGGCACGAGTCAATGTAACGTACAATAAATTAAATGCATCTAATTCCTGCTGACTTTGATGGGTTTTGTAGATTCGTTCACCTATTTCACCCATGTTTTCTATTTTTTGATTCATAGGAATTAGAATGCTTGAAAATCCGCCGTGCTGCCCAGGATCAACAGGAAACCAACACTTCTGATTTTTGCTGTCATTGATTTTGGTTTGAGCGTAGGGAAAAATCACAACTTCAAACTCCAACCCTTTCGATTTATGAATGGTCATTATGCGTACAGCATTCTGACTTTCTTCTCCTGATGCAATCGTTAGCTTGTCTTGGTGTTTTTCCCAATATGCTAAAAACGAAGAAACACTTGTGGATTTTCTTTGAGAAAACTCAAAAACAGTATCCATAAAATAGTGGATGTGTGCGTTGGATGAATTACTGATTTTGAATTGTTGAATAGCCAATTCTAACGAATCGTATAAGGAGGAGGAAACAAACAAATCAAAATCAAAAAGTTTTCCATTAGAGCCTAAAGAATTGAAAAATTGTTGAATTGGTAAATCCATTCGTTGTTTGAACCACAAATAATAATCTTCAACAGAATTTTGATGGTTCCAATAGTAATTCAGAACAGTGCTCCGGCTTTGATTTTCGTCTGGGAAAACTTGCAATCGGAGTAAAGCCAATAAAAACTGTACTTCTTTAGAATTTTTTAATAACAGTGTTTCGGAAGAAATTACAGGAATTCCGTTTTTAACCAAAAACTCAGAAATCGCAATTCCTTGTTTTTTGGTTCGTGTCAAAACACATTGATCGGCATATGAAAATCCTTCTTTAGAACAACCCCGAATGGTTTCCAATACTTTTTGTGAATAGCGTTCGGCTTCTTCTTCCGCATTTTCAGCCTCAATAAAGTCAAGGGAAACATAGCCTCCTGTTTGGGCGTTTGCTTCTTGTTGACAGCTATCCGCATAGAGGTGCTGGTGATTGGGGTCTTGAAACAGTGTCGAAACAAACTGAAAAAAGGCATTGTTAAACTGAATAATCTCTGTAAAACTTCGATAATTTTTGGATAATTCTTCCGTTTTTATTTCAGTAGTAAAAGGACTTACTTTTTTAGATAGCTCCATGAATTGTTCCGCACGTCCACCGCGCCATCGATATATGGATTGCTTCGCATCTCCAACCAATAGTAATGAACCTAAATTTGAATGAGAAGCACCTTCCAAACTATGACCAATAAGCGGAACTAAATTTTGCCATTGCAATTGTGAAGTATCCTGAAATTCATCTATAAAATAATGCTGAAACTTAACTCCCAATCGTTCGTATATAAAAGGAGTAGGTTGCTCGTTAATGGTTTCTGAAATCAGTTTATTAAACGCCGAAATCAATATCGTATTTTGTTCTTTTTGAATGGTATCTAATTTGCTTCGAAGTGCGTTAATCAATGAAAATGTTGGCAAGCTTTTTTTAAAAGTTTGAACCGTTAGCGCTTGACTGCAAAGCGCAAGAAGAAGGTGGTACGATTCTGACAACACTAAAAAATGTGTGTCCAAAATCACTTTCTTGTCTGCAGCTGTTTTTTTAGAGTAAAATACCCCCGATTCTATTTGATCTGAAAGCCTTTTGATCAGTAAGCCGTCCCATTTTTTATCAGCGCATTTTTGTAAAAAAGTTGGAAAATCTTTGTAGGCAAAATCGGCGGTTTCTAGCCCAAGTTCAGAAATGGTCTCAAAAGCTTTTTGAACCTCCTGTAAAATGGATTCCTCCCAATTTTGATAGGATGTATTGATAATTTCCTGAAGATTGGAGAAATCCGACTGGGATTTATTTTTAATCGTATAAAGATGTTCATAATGGTTTTCATCCAACATCAATTTTGATGTTTCAAAAAGGTCTCTTGAAATATTCCAAGATTTGTCATCTGCTATTTTTTCAAGCGCAAAGGCTATCATGTGTTTTTTTAAAACAGGATCCTCATCAATGTCTAATATAAATGCATCAACAACTTCATTTAGTAGCATCTCCGCATCCAAAACAACTTCAAAAGTAGCCGTGAGCCCCAAATCCTTCGCAAAAGTTCGAATTACTCGATGTGTAAAACCATCGATAGTAGAAATTTCCAGAGCAGAAAAATTGTGAAGAATGGATTGCAAAACCCGTTTTGATCGGTGGTGTATTTTCTCCAAAGGCAGGTCGCATTCGTCTGATAAAGACTGCATCATTTCACAAGGTTGCTCGTATGCATTGGGTCTAGAAAAAGAATGAAGTCTTGAAAGAACACGCTCTTTCATTTCGGCCACAGCCTTATTGGTGAAAGTAATGGCTAAAAGATGTTGGTAATTTTGAGCGTTTGGAGTTTTCAAAAGAATTTTCAACACTTCTTTTACCAAAGTGTAGGTCTTCCCCGAACCGGCAGAGGCATTATAAACAGAAAATGATGGTGTATTCAAAAGCTTCGTTTCACAATGTTTTCATGAGTAATTGTATAAAAATACGTGTTTAATGTATAACTTTGTAGCTAAGAAAATATTTTTAATTAAAAAATAAGAACATGGCATTTGAATTACCAACATTACCTTACGCACATGATGCGCTTGAACCCCATATTGACGCCCGTACTATGGAGATTCACCACGGAAAACATCACAACGGCTATACCAACAACCTAAACAATGCAATCGCCGGTACAGCTCAAGAACACGAGTCAATCGAAGCAATTCTTGAAAACTTAGACATGAACAATAAAGCACTCCGTAACAATGGAGGGGGTTATTATAATCATCGTTTGTTTTGGAATGTTATGAGTCCAAACGGAGGAGGTGAACCTTCGGGGGCTTTGGCTGAAGCGATTGAAAGTGCATTTGGCTCTTTTGAAAGTTTTAAAGATTCATTCAGTAAAGCTGCTGCTACTCAATTTGGATCGGGCTGGGCATGGCTATGTGTTCATAAAGGAGGCGCTGTGGATGTTTGTGCAACTGCAAATCAAGACAATCCTCTAATGCCAGGTATCGGATGTGGCGGAACACCCATTTTGGGAATCGATGTTTGGGAACACGCGTACTACCTCAATTACCAAAATCGAAGACCTGATTATATCGAAGCGTTCTTTAGCGTTATCAATTGGGAGGCGGTTTCTGAGCTATACAATGCTCATCAATAAATAATGATTTATTTTTAAAATATAAAAGCGGGACTGTTCCCGCTTTTTTTGTTTTTGTATACTACGTAGTATAAACCAGTATAAAATAAAAAAGGTGGAATTGCTTCCACCTTTTTTGCCCCAAATCTTACCATGAACTTAACCTACTTATGCTATGGCTTTGCTAAAGTACACAAAGTTGTGTGCCTGTCAATAGAATTTCGATAAAGAGTTAATATTTTAGATGACATGTTTTTTTGTAGGAACAAACCTACTTTTTATGTTGTTTTTTAGTACGCTCTTTCGTTCTTTCCCTCATAGTAATTAACAAACGCTTGATTGACCACTCGATTGCCTCCTGGGGTAGGATAATCGCCCGTAAAATACCAATCCCCGAGATTATCTGGGCATGCTATATGCAGGTTGTCTACCGTTTGATAAATAACATCAACCTCCGCCTGAATAGAGGAAGTTTTGATAATTTGAGCGATTTTAATCGAAATTTCTTCCGCAGTGAAAGGAGCGTAAAAATCTTGAACAGCATTAGTCATCCGGTCGTCTGATAACAAAAGTTGCTTTTTGCATTTTTTGTAAACCTCTTCAATCAAATTCATTTGTCCGGTTTCTTCTAACAAAGCAAGTGTTGCTCTAAAAGCAATAAAAGCTTCCAGTCGCGCCATATCAATACCATAACAATCGGGGTATCTAATTTGAGGCGCACTTGACACCACAATAATTTTTTTAGGATTCAATCGGTCAAGCATTCGTAAAATACTTTTTTGTAAAGTGGTTCCCCTCACAATACTGTCATCGACAATCACCAAATTATCGGTGGGTTTAATTACTCCGTATGTTACATCATAGACGTGAGCTACCAAGTCATTTCTCCCGCTATCTTCCGATATAAATGTTCTTAACTTGGCGTCTTTGATTGCGATTTTTTCGATTCGAGGGCGGCTATCCAAAATTGCGCGAAGGCGCTCTTGGGTGAGCTTATTTCCTTCTTTAAGGATCAATGTTTCCGCTTCTCGACTCATCTGGCTTTGCACTTCTCCAATCAACCCATAAAAAGAAGTTTCTGCGGTATTGGGAATGTATGAAAAAACCGTGTTTTGAAAATCTCCGCCAATGGATTCAGTAATCTTTGGGAGAAGAAGTTCTCCCAGTTTTTTTCGTTCTTTGTAAATATCGGCATCACTTCCTCTCGAAAAATAAATACGCTCAAAAGAACAGGCTTTCTTTTCGGTAGGTTCTTGAATTTTTTTAAAGGAAATCGTTCCGTCTTTTTTAATGATGATTGCCTTACCAGGATGCAATTCCTCAACAGCATCAAGTGAAACATCAAAAACGGTTTGAATAGCGGGGCGTTCAGAAGCTACTACCACTATCTCATCGTCTTTGTAATAATAGGCAGGACGAATTCCCGAAGGGTCACGCATAACAAAAGAATCGCCATGGCCAAACATTCCGCCAATTACATATCCTCCATCCCAAATTTTAGAAGCTTTTCGAAGTATCTTGGGGATGTTTAATTCGGCGGCAATCAACGGTGAAGCTTCTGCTTTGGTGTATCCTTGATCGCGAAATTGTTTGTATAATTTTGCAACGGCTGAGTCTAAAAAATGTCCGATTTTTTCCATCACTGTTACCGTATCCGATTTTTCTTTTGGATGTTGGCCCAATCGTACCAAGTTGTCAAACAGCTCTGATACGTTGGTAAGGTTAAAATTTCCTGCAACGATTAGATTACGATGCATCCAATTGTTTTGACGTAAAAAAGGATGAACACTTTCAATGCTATTTTTCCCAAAAGTCCCATACCGAACATGTCCCAAAAGAACTTCTCCTATATAGGGAAGGTTTCGTTTTTGTGCAGCAACATCATCCTTGTATTCAGGGTGGTTCTCGAGCTCTGTATTTATTCGCTCATTGATTTTCGAAAAAACATCTTGGATGGGGTGCTGGTCGGCAGAACGAACTCGACTCATAAAACGAGATCCGGGTTCAGTGTCTAATTTGATACTCGCAAAACCAGCACCGTCTTGGCCTCGGTTGTGCTGCTTCTCCATTAACAAATACATTTTATGGACACCATAAAATGCACTTCCATATTTTTCTTTGTAATATTCTAAAGGCTTGAGAAGTCTAATAAGCGCTATTCCACACTCATGCTTAATCGCATCACTCATGTCAGTTTATTGATGTACAAAGTTAAAAAATATCATCAAAGATTGTTCTTTTTCAATAAATTATTATTTTACTAAAATATCGTAGTGCGTTAGCTCTTGGAATTGCTGCAATCGATTCGCCAACGAGTTTCTATCAATGGTTTCCATGCGTTCCGTTCCAAATTTTTCAACACAAAAAGAGGCCAATGCAGAGCCATAAATTACTGCGCTTTTTAGGTTTTCAAAAGAGATGTTTCCTGATTGAGCAATAAATCCAACAAAACCTCCTGCAAAAGTGTCTCCAGCTCCAGTAGGGTCAAAAACCTCTTCCAGCGGAAGTGCTGGAGCAGAAAAAATTTGGTTGTCATGGAATAACAAGGCGCCGTGTTCTCCTTTTTTAATAACAATATATTTGGGTCCCATGGACGCGATTTTTTGGGACGCTTTTACTAAGGAGTATTCTCCGGTAAGTTGCCGTGCTTCTTCATCGTTTATGGTGATAACATCAACTTTTTCAATTACTTCAAGCAATAAATCCCATGCATGCTCCATCCAAAAATTCATTGTATCGAGGACGATCATTTTGGGTTTTTGGGTCATTTGTTCCAACACACTCAACTGAACCGCTGGGTGAAGATTCCCAAGCATTACAATATCCGAATCGGTATATGCTTTGGGAACTACGGGCTGAAATTTTTCCAAAACATTCAGTTGCGTGTCAAGAGTATCTCTCATATTGAGATCGTTGTGGTATTTACCTTTCCAAAAAAAAGTTTTTCCCTCCTTAACAATTTCCAGTCCTGAAATATCTACATTTTTGTTTTTTAACAAGGTCAAATGTTCTTCTGGAAAATCTCCTCCTACTACAGAGACAATCGCCGTATCGATATCAAAATGAGAGGCAGAAAGCGCAATATAAGTTGCTGCCCCGCCTAAAATTTTATCTGTTTTTCCGAAGGGAGTTTCAATAGCATCAAAAGCTACCGTGCCTACCACTAAAAGTTTGTTCATCTTTTTTTTGGCAAAGATACAATTTCCCCCTTTAGTTTGAGGGCTTAAAAAGCGAGTCTTCTTTTTGGAATCCGCTGTCTGTAGAAAGGGTGTTGTTTTTGGATGCCGCCACAGCCAACTGATCGCAACGCTCGTTTTGAGGATGGTCGTTGTGTCCTTTTATCCATTGAAACGAAACGCTGTGTTTTCTGTAAACTTTTAAAAATTCGCGCCAAAGATCCGGGTTTTTTTTCCCTTTAAATTCTTTTCGTTCCCATTGGAACACCCATTTTTTTTCGACAGAATCGGAAACGTATTTAGAGTCTGTAAAGACAATCACTTCCGAAGCGTTTTTGAGTTTTTTTAGCGCAACAATAACCGCCATCAGCTCCATTCTATTGTTGGTCGTATAATGAAATCCTTCCGAAAACTCTTTGACATATCCTTTTCCACACCATTCCATAAGAATGCCATAGCCTCCGGGGCCGGGATTTCCTCGAGCAGAACCGTCTGTATAAATATGTATTTTGGGCTTATTCATTATCAAATAACGATTCTATAACCTTTGGAAAATGGGTTTGTTCCAATTCGTGGATTTTTTGTGCCACGTCCTGCGGGCTGTCATTTTCAGAAAGGGCTACTTCCTCTTGAAAAATAATTGCCCCTTCGTCGTAAGCTTCATTTACATAATGAATGGTAATTCCTGTTTTGGACTCTCTATTTTTAACAACCGCCTCGTGAATGTGCATACCATACATTCCTTTGCCTCCATAGTTGGGGAGCAACGCTGGGTGAATGTTGATGATTTTATTGGGAAATTGGGAAACTATTTCCGGTGTGATTTTCCACAAAAAACCAGCTAAGACAATCCAATCGGGCGATAATTCGCTCAACTTTGATTGAACATTTTTTGTTTCTAAAAAATCATTTCTGTCAAAAACAGTAACGGGTACCTTGTGTTTTTTGGCGCGAAAAACCACTTTGGCGTTAGGATTGTTACAAAAAAGATGAGTGACTTTGGCTGTTTTGTTTTTTTGAAAATATTGGATAATATTTTCTGCATTGGTTCCTGAACCCGATGCAAAAAGTACAATAGTAGTGGTTTTTAAAGCCTTCATAATGTATTTTAGACTACAAATAAAAACAATTAATTTCCAATTTGGGCTCCTTAAGTTCAAAAAATAGTATCTTCGTAATGAAGATATTTTCATCAAAAACATTGGAAGTATCAATAAATTTTTATTTTTGCCAACAATTTTAATTTAAAAAATCAAATATTATGTCAGACATTGCATCACGCGTAAAAGCAATTATTGTAGACAAATTAGGGGTTGATGAAAACGAAGTCGTAACTGAGGCTAGTTTTACTAACGACCTTGGCGCAGACTCACTTGATACGGTAGAACTTATCATGGAGTTTGAAAAAGAATTTGATATCCAAATTCCAGACGATCAGGCTGAAAACATTGCTACAGTAGGTCAAGCTGTTCAGTATATCGAAAGCGCGCAATAATAACACCCCTTTTCTTATGAACTCTAAGCGAGTCGTTGTTACCGGACTGGGGGCTTTAACCCCTATCGGAAACAATATTGAAGAATATTGGAATGGTTTGATAGCTGGTAAAAGCGGAGCAGATTTTATCACACGCTTTGATGCATCGAAATTCAAAACGCAATTTGCTTGTGAATTAAAGGGATTTAATTCGTTAGACTATTTTGATCGAAAAGAAGCACGAAAATTAGACCCTTTTTGTCAGTACGCTCTTGTGGCGTCTGACGAAGCCATTCTAGATGCTCGTCTTGATTTGAATTCTATTGATAAAGATCGAGTAGGTGTCATTTGGGGTGCAGGAATTGGCGGATTGGAAACTTTCCAAAACGAAGTGCTCAACTTTGCTGCTGGTGACGGATCTCCTCGATTCAATCCTTTTTTTATTCCAAAAATGATTTCGGATATCGCGCCGGGGATGATTTCTATCAAACACGGTTTTAGAGGGCCCAATTTTACCACTGTTTCTGCTTGTGCATCTTCTGCCAATGCCATTATTGACGCACTGAATTATATCCGTTTGGGATATGCCGATGTGATTGTTACTGGTGGTTCTGAAGCAGCAGTTACCATTGCAGGTATGGGCGGTTTTAATGCCATGCATGCCCTTTCTACTCGAAACGAAGATCCCAAAACGGCTTCACGTCCTTTTGACAAAACTCGTGACGGTTTTGTATTGGGCGAAGGCGCTGGCGCACTTATTTTAGAGTCCTACGAACACGCTGTTGAGCGAGGTGCTACCATCTATGCTGAAATCGCTGGAGGCGGTTTGTCTGCCGATGCGCATCATATGACAGCTCCGCATCCGGAAGGATTGGGCGCTATCAATGTAATGAAAAACTGTTTGAATAACGCAGGAATGACCTTCGATCAGGTGGATGCTGTAAATATGCATGGAACTTCAACTCCCTTGGGAGATATTGCAGAGTCTAAGGCCCTAAAAGAGGTGTTTGGTGAGCATTTGTATACGATGAATATCAATTCTACAAAATCCATGACAGGCCATTTGTTGGGAGCTGCTGGTGCGGTAGAAGCGATTGCTTCTATTTTAGCAGTCAAAAACGGGATGGTTCCTCCCACAATTAATTACAAAACGCCGGACGATCAAATTGATTATAAAATCAATTTCACTTTCAACAAGGCACAAAAAAGAGACGTACACGTTGCCATGAGCAATACTTTTGGTTTTGGAGGTCACAATGCTTGTGTTTTAGTTAAAAAAATGGAATAGCTTTTTGCATGGGACGCATCAAAAGATTTTTTTGGAAAGCCCCCTCAAAAGACACTGATTTTGGTAATTCTGTTCAAAGCATTCTGGGCTTTCCCCCCAAAGACACACAACTCTATGAGCGTGTTTTTACGCACCGATCTATCGACAAAATCGACGATAAAGGAGTTCGAATCAATTACGAACGCCTTGAGTTTTTAGGAGATTCTGTATTAAGCACCGTAGTTTCGAGCTATTTGTTTGAAAACCTTCCCACAAAAGACGAAGGGTATCTTACCTTAATGAGGTCAAAAATTGTTCGTCGGGATTTTTTAAATGAAATCGGAAAAGGGCTTGGGCTTCAAAAACTGCTTCGTTCCAATGTCATTCAACAACATTATGGCGAAGATATTCACGGAAATTTATTGGAGGCTCTTATCGGAGCGGTGCTTGTTGATCTAGGATATGACACCTGTGTGAATTTTATTCAAACCAAAGTCATTGATCCGCATGTAAATCTTGATGCATTAGAAAATAAAGTGCTCAGCTACAAGGCGCTGTTGATGAATTGGTTTCAACGCAACAAAATGACTTATAATTATGAGCTTTTTGACGACACAGGAAACGAATCTCAAAAACATCACGGCGCTAGGCTGTATGTTAACGGGAAAGTTGTCTCAAAAGCCCGCGAAACTAGTAAAAAAAGGGCTGTTGAGAAAGCCTCACAACGGGCTTATTATATGTACCAAGATCAAATAAACGGTTCTATGTTGAACCATTAAACAGGAAAACGACCTGTTCGGAAAAATACCTAAACTAATAGTTGTATCTTCGCACAATAATTGAATGAATGACTGTCCGTAAGCTTCCATTATATATTGAAGACACTAATTATTTACTCTTAGGAATTCATCATTCTATCGAAACCTTTCAATTGGCTTTTTTTCTAAATTCATTTCTTGGTATTCAATTACAGAGAACTTCAGAAGATGTTGCAAAAACATCCCAAGAGTTTTTTCAAGTATATGAGCATGAAGATGTTTTGAGGCAACAAAATTGGCAATTGTTTAGCAACAAATCGTTTCAAGACCCCGACCCTAGCCGTTTCAAAACGCTTTTTGAGCAAAGCCCCATTGTCTCATATCTTGTTCCTGAAAAAAAGGAAATAGATTCTTTCTTAAAATTTACCGCAGGTAGTATTTCAATGGAGAATTGTCTTGAGATTGTACGAAAAATTCCTCAAATTAGCGCCTGCTATCAAATTAGCCTTCAACACTTGAAATCAAAAAACAATTTAATTTTTGGATAATATGCCCATAACTAAAAAAACCAAAATAGTAGCCACTTTAGGCCCTGCATCCTCATCAAGAGAAATTCTCAAAAAAATGATGTATGCGGGAGTGAATGTGTTTCGAATTAACTTTTCGCACGCTTCTTACGACGATGTGCGGGAACGCATTCAAATCATTCGTTCGCTCAATGAGGAAACCGGACTTAATGTGTCTATACTTGCCGACCTTCAAGGACCCAAGTTGCGTGTTGGAGTAATGAAAGACAACGTTCATGTTGCGCCTGGTGACCAAGTGTGTTTTACCACCGATAAAGTGGAAGAGGGCGATGCGTCGCAAGTATATATGAACTATGCTTTGTTTCCACAAGACGTAAATCCAGGAGAAAGGATTCTTTTGGACGATGGAAAATTGATTTTTGAAGTTGTTAGCACCGATAAAAAGAAAAACGTCGTTACCAAAGTTGTTCAAGGCGGTGTGTTGAAATCCAATAAGGGAGTGAATCTTCCCAACACAAAAGTTTCGCTACCTGCATTGACAGAAAAAGACGTTAAAGACGCCCACTTTGCTATTGAGCAAAATGTGGATTGGATTGCCCTTTCGTTTGTTAGACACAAAGAAGATTTGTTGGAATTAAAGGCGATTATTGATAAACAATCTGACTACAAAATTCCGATCATCTCAAAAATTGAAAAACCAGAGGCTATTACCAATATTCAAGAAATTATTTCCAATTCGGATGCGTTGATGGTTGCTCGTGGTGATTTGGGTGTGGAAATTCCTGCTGAGGAAGTTCCTTTGATCCAAAAACAATTGGTCCTTGAAGCCAAAAAGGCACGAATTCCTGTCATTATTGCCACGCAAATGATGGAAACGATGATTGATAGCCTTACACCCACACGGGCCGAAGTCAACGATGTTGCCAACTCGATTATGGATGGCGCCGATGCAGTAATGTTGTCTGGAGAAACATCTGTTGGAAAATATCCTGTAGAGGTCATTGAAACAATGTCGAAAATTGCCCGAGGCGTAGAAAATTCTTCTTTGATTGAAGTTCCTAAAAACCCTCCGCATATCAAAACAAATCGATACATCACAAAATCTATTTGTTACCATGCGGCGCTTATATCCAATGAAATTTCTGCAAAAGCCATTTGTACCCTTACCAATAGTGGATATACGGCCTTTCAAATTTCTGCCTGGAGACCTTCAGCGCAAATTCTTGTTTTTACCTCCAACAAGCGAATTTTAACTCGACTCAATTTGCTTTGGGGAGTTACTGTTTTTTATTACGATCGTTTTGTTAGCACCGACGATACGGTTGAAGACGTTAACCAAATTGCCTTTAAGGAAGGATATGTAGCCAAAGGGGATATGTTGGTCAACTTGGCAGCAATGCCCGTTGTCAAAAAAGGAATGGTCAATACTCTTAGGGTGTCACAAATTGAGTAGCACTGAATTATATTTCTAAAGGGACGGGAATCCCGAGTACTTGGGATGGAACAAATTGGGTCAGCCAAAGGCTGAATGTAATCTAACGGTTTGTATAAGATTAGTTGCGTGGTTTTACAACTAAATTTAGCAAATAAATCACAGATAGAAAGTCAGCAACCCCTGACTTAACGATTGAAAAAGGGAATGGGAAAAAAAAACAAGGAAATAGGGTGCTTACAAAACCTACTCGGAAGTCAAAATCCAAGCATCTTTAGCGGCAACTCTTTGAATGGTTCTCAAACGCTTAACAGCTTCGTCCCTATCCGTAAAACTTTCAAAAGCAACGGGATGCAATCCGTATTTGTTAGCAGGAAGTCGTTGGGCATTGTAACCCTTTTGTAGCAATTGTTTTAGTTTTTTATCAGCATTGGCAGACACTCTAAAAGCACCGGCTACAATGTGAAAACGCTCTTTTTTGAGCGGCATTGTTACCGTAATGGAAGGCAGTGCACCCAAATCAAAAACCGCTTTTTGGAGCGACGATTCTATGGCTGCTTGTTCTTGGTTGATGAGGTGTTGGTTTTCCCATTTAAAATAACTCAATCCTGCAATTCCAATTGCCAAAACGCCCACGGCTGCAACTTTCCAAAACGAAGTCGTTGAAGCATTTTGCGCTGCTACTGGAGCCACTCGGGCAACTTTTGGAGAAACAACCGCACCCAATCCAAACGAAGCCATCAAGTGGTTGTGGGAATCGGAGGGAGCGAAGACAATTTTTTGTTCGGTATTAAAAACAAACACCCCCAATGATGCCAATTCAAGAGATCCTTGATGAAGGGCTTTTTTCCAAGCCACAACTTCCGTATGAATGTTTTTGACAGCCTCTTCAAAAGAAAGGGAATACACATCAGCAATATACTGGGCAAGCAACCCATCGTTGGAGCGCAATTGTTCGTTAAACGACACCCCTTTTGTGGGGGGGTAAAACGCATGTTGCGACACATCCAAACGCGCCGATTTGTAGTGCGTCAAAAAGGCACCAAAGCCAGGAACCGTTACACATTCGTAACGGTAAAGCAACTCGCTAATATGTTTTTCTAATTGCATTTCTCAAAAATACGGTTTTTTTCAAAAAGATTAGATTGCTGTTTTTGTTTTTATTAACAGGAAGATTTTTTATTTTTGAAAACTATTCCCCAATCATGAACGAAGACGAATTATTAGCGATTTTAGCGCTCCAAGCTGCCCCGGGAGTGGGCGATCGTACGGCAAAAAAATTAATTGCTTTTTGCGGAAGTCCGCAGGCGGTATTTACGGTTTCCAAACGCGAATTATACAGTATAGAGGGGATTGGTTCCTATGTTGCCCAAGCGCTGTCCAACGACTCGCTTTTTAAACAAGCCGAAAACGAACTTTCTTTCATTCGCAAAAACAACATCCAATACCATTATTTCGAAGACGCTTCCTATCCCTTTGCGTTAAAACATTGTGTAGACGGCCCTATACTGATGTTTTCTTCAGGAAATATTGCCATCAATCACCAACCGATACTCAGCATTGTCGGTACCCGAAGAGCTACCCAAAGAGGCGTGGCATTTTGTGAGGAACTGGTGACCCAATTGGCTCCGTTCAATCCCATTATCGTTTCTGGATTTGCTTACGGAATGGATATTGCTGCCCACAAGGCTGCCATAGAAAACAAGTTGCAAACTGTGGGATGTTTGGCACACGGCATTCAAAAATGCTATCCTTCAAGTCACAAAAAATACCGATCCATCATTGAAAACAACGGAGGGTTTTTCTCCGATTTTTGGAGCGATGCGCCCTTTGATAAATCTAACTTCTTAAAGCGCAATCGTATTATTGCTGGGCTTTCTTCGGCAACACTCGTCATAGAATCTGACCAAAAAGGAGGCAGCTTAATCACAGCCAACCTGGCTTTTGACTACAACCGGATTGTGATGGCCGTTCCGGGCAGACCTGCTGACGCAATGAGCAAAGGGTGCAATGACCTCATAAAAGCCCAAAAAGCCCATGTATTGACCTCCGCCGAAGATGTGATTCTGCAATTGAACTGGCAACAGAAGCCCACGCAAACCCATACTCAAAAAAAATTGTTTGTAGAACTAACCGATCAAGAGCGTTCCGTGTTGCAGGTAGTTCAAGAAACCGGCAAAGAACAGTTGGATTAAATTGCTCTAAAAAGTAATCAGTCGATTTCCCAAACCGCCAGTTTGTTGTTTGCATTGGAAATGAAAGGCGTGGTAAGGCCTTTGCCTGGAAAATTGTATGAAGCGATTTGAATTAAGAAAAACCCAATTTTTCTCGAACTCTGTTCAACACATTTTGAGCCACACTTTTTGCTTTTTGTGCACCCAATTGCAATGTTTTTTCAACCTCATCAGGGTGACTCATATAATAATCAAAGGCTTTGCGTTCTTCAGTAAATGTCGTTAAAAGGCATTCAAACAATGCCTGTTTTGCATGTCCATACCCATATCCGCCTTGCTCATAGTGTTGCTTCATAGTGGCCTGTTGCTCACTACTAGCAACCAGTTGATACAGTTTAAAAACCGTACAGGTTGAAGGGTTTTTGGGGGCTTCCAGCGGCGTGCTATCGGTGGCAATTCCCATAATTTGTTTACGAAGTTTTTTCTCTGGAAGGAAAATATTGATTGTATTTCCTTTGGATTTGCTCATTTTTTCGCCATTGGTTCCTACCACATACATGGTTTCTTCTTGTACTTTGGCCTTGGGCAAAACCAATGTATCGCCGAGCTGATGATTCAATCTGGCGGCAACGTCTCGAGCCATTTCCAAATGCTGCAATTGGTCTTTTCCCACAGGAACGATTTCGGCATCGTACAACAAAATATCCGCAGCCATGAGCATCGGATAGGTAAACAAGCCCGAATTAACATCTTCCAAATCTTTGGATTTGTCTTTAAACGAATGTGCCAGTGTAAGCCGTTGGTAGGGATAAAAACAATTCAAATACCACATCAGTTCGGTAACTTCTGCAACATCGGATTGTCGATAAAAAACCGTTTTTTCGACATCCAATCCACAGGCCAACCACGCAGCAGCGGTGGCCAAAGTGTTTGAAGACAGGGCTTCTTTATCCTTAATTTGAGTCAAAGAATGCATATCTGCAATGAACAAAAACGACTCGTGTTCATTGATTTTTGCCAGTTCAATAGCCGGAAGAATTGCGCCTAAAAGATTTCCAAGATGCGGTGTTCCAGTACTTTGAACTCCTGTTAAAATTCGAGCCATACAACGTATTATTTGTCTTACAAAAGTAGGGTTAAATATTATTAACTACAATTGCCTATTTTTGAGGAATGCAAAAAGCTTGGGACTATCTTGTTTATGGATTGTGGAACGTATGGTTCTATTTTTTAAGTATTGTTGGAATTTTGTTCCTATTCCCCTTTCTACTTTTGTTTTCTGCCTATGAAAAATGGTATCCTCAATTTTTTTGGCTTGCCCATACTTTTTGGGCGCCTTTTGTGATGTACGGAATGGGTTTTTTTCCCAGCGTTCGTTTGAGTGAGCCTTTTGAAAAAGGAAAAAGCTATGTTTTAGTTGCCAATCACACCAGCATGATTGATATCATGTTGATGTTTTGGGTAACCAAAAATCCTGGAGTTTTTGTTGGAAAAAAGGAACTGGTTAAGCTGCCCATTTTTGGCTATTTCTACAAGCGTGTTTGCATTATGGTCGATCGCCAAAACATAAAAAGCAGAAAAGCCGTGTATGACCGAGCCGAAAAAAGACTCCGTCAAGGATTGGGAATATGTATTTTCCCCGAAGGATTGGTTCCCGATCCTTCCGAAGATTTGGCTCCTTTTAAAGACGGTGCTTTTCGAATGGCAATTGATTTTCAAATTCCCATTGTACCAATTAGTTTTGTTGATTGTAAACGTAGGTTCCCGTTTCAGTTTTCAGCAAATTACTTCAAAGGGAATCCTGGAAAGTTACGTGCCCATGTGCATCCACACATCATTACCAAAGGCATGACTTTAGCGGATAAAGAAGCCTTGAAGACCCAAACGTATGGCATTATTTTAAACGAACTTAAAAAAGAAGGTGCCTGAAAGCGGCCGTTAGGAAGCTAAAAGTTCTCTGATTTTTCCTTCCAATTCTTCGGAAAGCTCCGGATTGTCTTCGAGCAGTTGTTTTACAGCATCGCGCCCCTGACCCAATTTGGTGTCTCCATAGCTAAACCAAGATCCGCTTTTCTTTATAATTTCTGCTTCGACACCAATATCCAAGACTTCTCCTAAGCGAGAAATCCCTTTTCCGTACATGATATCAAATTCCGCCAATTTGAATGGAGGAGCGACTTTATTTTTTACCACTTTGACACGTGTTTTGTTTCCTAAAACAGCTCCGTCAGTATTTTTGATTTGTGTTGATCTACGAATATCCAAACGAACAGAAGCATAAAATTTTAGCGCATTTCCTCCCGTAGTTGTTTCTGGATTTCCAAACATCACTCCAATTTTTTCTCGCAATTGATTGATAAAAATTACCGTACAATTGGTTTTGCTAATGGTGCCTGTAAGTTTTCGCAATGCTTGCGACATTAGTCGGGCATGCAATCCCATTTTTGAATCTCCCATTTCGCCTTCAATTTCGCTTTTTGGAGTCAAGGCTGCAACCGAGTCAATGACAATAATATCAATAGCTCCCGAACGAATCAAATTTTCTGTAATTTCAAGTGCCTGCTCACCGTGATCCGGTTGCGAAATGATCAACTGATCAATATCCACTCCCAAATGCTCTGCATAATAACGATCAAAAGCATGTTCAGCATCAATAAAAGCAGCAATACCGCCCGCTTTTTGACATTCAGCAATCGCATGAAGCGTAAGGGTTGTTTTTCCAGAAGATTCTGGACCGTAAATTTCAATAACACGTCCACGAGGATAACCGCCTACTCCCAAAGCAGCGTCCAATCCAATGGAGCCAGAGGAAATAACCTCCACTTCTTCTACGACAGCGTCGCCCATCTTCATAACGGCGCCTTTGCCGTATGTTTTATCCAATTTATCGAGTGTGAGTTGAAGCGCTTTTAGTTTTGCATCTTTTTCTGAAGCCATGATATTTTTTTTGATCCGATTGGCTAAATTACAATTTTTTTAGCCTGATTCACAATGTTTTTTATTCACAAAAACCGGTTTTTGATAGAGCTAAATCAAATTCGTACCTTTGGGCTTTATTTTTTAACCTTAATCCGCGTATAGCATGCAACTGTACAACAAATTAAGCGCTAAAGAAAGAGAAGTTTTAATCGAACAAGCCGGCGACGAACGCCTGACCCTCTCTTTTTATCAATATGCGCACATCCCCAACCCACAACTCTTCAGAGATCATTTGTTTATTAGCTGGAGCCAGCAAGACGTTTTAGGACGCATTTATGTTGCTCACGAAGGAATCAATGCGCAACTATCGGTTCCTGCTAAAAACTTCACAATGTTTAAAAGCCTTTTAGACAACATTTCATTTTTGAAAGATGTACGGCTTAACATTGCTATTGAGCAAGACAATAAGTCGTTTTTAAAACTCAAAATTAAAGTGAGAAACAAAATTGTTTCGGACGGATTGAACGACGCTACTTTTGATGTGACCAACAAGGGAGTGCATCTTTCTGCCGAAGCATTCAACAATTTGGTGGAGCAGCCCGAAACCATTTTGGTAGATATGAGAAATCATTACGAAAGCGAAATCGGTCATTTTCAAGGGGCCATCACTCCCGATGTTGATACCTTTCGAGAATCGTTGCCCATTATTGAGAAAGACCTCGCGGATCACAAAGAAGACAAGAATTTAGTGATGTATTGTACGGGGGGAATTCGTTGCGAAAAAGCCAGTGCATATTTCAAACACAAAGGATTTAAGAATGTTTACCAACTAGAAGGCGGCATTATTGAATATGCACGCCAGGTTGAAAAACAAGATTTGGAAAACAAATTTTTGGGTAAAAACTTTGTGTTCGATCACCGACGCGCAGAGCGAATTTCGAACGATATCATTGCTCAATGTCATCAATGTGGTGCGCCCTGTGATGATCATGTAAATTGCGCCAACGAAGCCTGTCATTTGCTTTTTATTCAGTGCGAAGCCTGTGCAAAAAACTATGACCAATGTTGCTCCGAACCCTGCAAAGAAATTCATCAACTTCCTGAAGATCAACAAAAAGAATTGCGGAAAGGAAAAGGAAATAGCAACAAAATTTTTAAAAAAGGAAGATCGCCTCAACTGAAGTTTAAAAAAACAACTCAAAATCAGGTATAAAAAGGGATACAAAATTGCCTATATTTACCGTTATTAATAACAACATTTGACCTTTTCCTGAAAAAATATGGGATGTAGTAGCTGTAGTACGAGTACCAATGGAGCCCCAAGAGGCTGCAAAAACAATGGAACGTGTGGTTCGGACGGCTGCAATAAGTTGACTGTTTTTGACTGGCTTGCTAATATGTCCTCGCCAAGCGGTCAAGAAGATTTTAATGGGGTTGAGGTGCGATTTAAAAACGGACGAAAATCATTTTTTTACAATACAGAATCACTTCCTCTTACAATTGGAGATATTGTGACCACTCAAGCGACTTCGGGTCATGACGTTGGAATAGTTTCGCTTACAGGAGGATTGGTAAAAGTTCAAATGAAAAAAAAGAACGTGTCCGAGGACAGTTCGGAAATACTAAAGATTTATAGAAAATCATCCCAGTCCGATATCGACAATTGGGTAGCCTCAAGAGAACGAGAAGAAACAATCAAAAAACGCTCTCGCCAACTGGCCATTTCCCTATCTTTAAAAATGAAAATTTCGGATGTTGAATTTCAAGGAGACGGCTCCAAAGCCACCTTTTATTACACCGCCGAATCCAGAGTAGATTTTAGACAATTGATTAAAAACATGGCGCAGGAATTTTCCATTCGAATAGAAATGCGTCAAGTGGGTCTTCGCCAAGAAGCTTCTCGATTGGGAGGCGTGGGGTCTTGTGGACGCGAATTGTGTTGTTCTACATGGCTTACCGATTTTAGATCCGTTTCTACTTCTGCCGCTCGATACCAACAGTTGGCACTGAATCCGCAAAAATTGGCGGGCCAGTGTGGAAAACTCAAATGTTGTCTGAATTTTGAATTAGACACCTATCAAGATGTCCTAAAAGGGTTTCCAAAATCCGACACCAAACTGCATACAGAAAAGGGATTGGCCGTTTGTCAAAAAGTCGATATTTTTAAAGGACTTATGTGGTTTGCTTACAAAGGCGACTGGGCAAACTGGCATACGCTTACTACAGACCAAGTGAAAGAAATCAAAGCGCTTAATGCCAAAAAAACACCCGTAGCTGCATTGGAAGAATACACAAGTCAGCTAATTCTAGAAGAAAAATCATCTTTCGAAAATGTGGTTGGACAAGACAGCTTAACGCGATTTGATACACCCAAAAATTCCAAAAGAAAAAGGAATAAATCCAAAAACAGAAACCGTAAAAATACCCAAAACAAAACCCAAAAGCCTACTTAAATTATGACAGCTCTTCGGATATTTTTTGCTTGTACTGTTTTTCTGTTATGGGGATGCAAGGGGTCTTCTGTGTTTTTGGAATTTTATGAATTACCCAAAGGATGGCATAAAAACGAAACCGTAACATTTTCATTTGCTGCCCCTAATTCCTCTTCAAAAAACAATGTTTTTTTATACCTTCATACGGATTACGAATACGCATATTCAAATTTGTTTGTCATTACAGAATTAACGCATCCTGACAATCGAATTCAAACAGATACATTGCAATTTGAAATGACTTCTCCCGATGGCGCTTCACTAGGAACGGGATGGATGGATATCAAAGAACACAAGCTATGGTGTTATGAAAACATATCGTTCGAACCCGAAGAAAAATACACCTTTCGAGTGAGACAAGCGATGCGCTCAAGCAATGACGTTCGTGGTATAGAAAACTTGGAAGGAATTTTGGATGTAGGTCTAGGAATTGAACCCGTAGATTAATTTTTTAAGTATGGCAAGAAAAAAACGCACTCCCAAAAAACCAAATCCTCACAAACCCTATATCAAAGGGTTTTGGAAGCTTTTTTCCTTGGGTGTATTCACTGTCTTTGGTGTTTTTCTGTTGGCTTCGATAGGCGCATTGGGTGAAATGCCAGATTTTAGACAATTGGAAAATCCCGAGACCAATTTGGCTACACAAATTTTATCGTCAGACAATCAGGTGCTTGGAAAATTCTACTTCAAAGACAATCGCACCCCGATACAGTTCGATGAATTGCCCCAAAACATGATTGATGCGTTGATAGCTACTGAAGATGAGCGATATTACGACCATTCTGGAATTGATCTTCGAGGGACCCTACGAGCGGTGGTTTTTTTGGGGGAAAGAGGAGGTGCAAGTACTATTTCACAGCAACTTGCTCGGCAGTTGTTTGTTGGAGTACGCTCTCGAAATATGTTTCAAGCTGTTTCTCAAAAAATAAAAGAATGGGTAATTGCCATTCGATTGGAGCGTCAGTACACCAAAGAAGAAATCATAATGATGTACCTCAACATTTATGATTTTGGATACAATGCCGATGGAATTCGTTCTGCAGCAAGCATTTTTTTTAATAAAAAACCGCAAGAACTGGACATCCAAGAGTCGGCGCTTCTTATAGGAATGCTTAAAAACTCCTCGTTGTTCAATCCGCTTCGTCGCCCTGAAATGGTAAAAAAACGACGCAATGTGGTATTGTCTCAAATGACAAAAAACGGCTACCTAACTGAAAACCAAAAAGATTCTTTGCAAAAAACCCCCTTGGGAATTGATTATCATCCGCAATCGCACAGAGAAGGGTTGGCGACTTATTTTAGAGCCTACCTTCAAAAATTTATGAAAACATGGTTGCAAAACAATCCCAAACCCAACGGAGAAAAGTACGATTTGTATTTGGACGGCCTAAAGATTTATACCACCTTGGATTCCAAAATGCAACGTTATGCAGAAGAGGCCACAAAGGCGCATATGGTCCAATTGCAAAAAGAGTTTTTTAGGCAAAACCAACCCAAATACAATCCAATCGCTCCCTTTTTGGACATAGAAGAGGAAGAAGTTGAAAACATTTTGGATTTGGCCATACGCAGATCGGAACGCTATCGAAAATTAAAACTTTCGGGCAAATCGATGGAAGAAATCAAAGCTGTGTTTGAGATTAAAACTCCAATGACTGTGTTTTCGTGGAAAGGAGAAATAGACACCCTAATGACGCCCTTGGATTCTATTCGATATTACAAACATTTTTTACAAGCAGGAATGATGTCTATGGAGCCGCAAACAGGACATGTCAAAGCATGGGTGGGCGGATATAATTATAAGCATTTTCAGTATGATCATGTCATGCAGGGCAAGCGTCAAATCGGATCTACTTTTAAGCCATTGGTGTATGCAACCGCCATTGATCAATTGAAACTATCTCCTTGCGACTCGCTACCCGATGCAATTCACTGTATTGAGCCTATGAAATACGGAAATGTAGATGCGTGGTGTCCAAAAAATTCTGGGGAACGCTATGGGGGCATGCGCACCTTAAAAAATGCGCTTGCCAATTCTGTCAATACGGTCAGCGCCCAATTGATGGATATGGTAGGCCCCGAACCTGTTGTCAACTTGGCAAGGGATTTGGGAATTACGTCTCGGATTCCTAAAGTACCCTCGATTGCGTTAGGAACTCCTGCGCTCAGTGTTTATGAAATGGTAGGAGCATATGGCGCATTTGTAAATGGAGGAATTTATGTAAAACCCACCATGATTACCCGTATTGAAGATAAAAACGGTACGGTTCTTTTTGAATCTGCTCCGGTTACAAAAGATGTAATGAGTGCAGAATCGGCCTATGTGACTACGAAACTTTTGGAAGGCGTAACAGAGCACGGATCGGGAGCACGATTGCGACACGCCGGTCTCGAAAAAACAAACCCAACCTATAGAGATGTTGTTACGGGATATCCGTATCAGTTTACCAATCCAATTGCTGGAAAAACAGGCACTACTCAAAATCAAAGTGACGGTTGGTTTATGGGAGCTGTCCCTAATTTGGTTACGGGTGTTTGGGTAGGAGGAGAAGATCGAGCGACTCATTTCGAAACCATTGCGTACGGTCAAGGAGCCACAATGGCTCTTCCCATTTGGGCGATGTACATGAAAAAATGTTATGAGGATGAAACCCTTTTTGTTTCACAAGAAGAGTTTCCAGCGCCCGAAACGCTTACTATTGCGATAGACTGCGACACCTACAAAGCGGCTACTGAAACGAGTCAACAGACCCAGCAGGAGAATCTGGAAGGGCTTGGTTTTTAGCTAAAGATACATTGTAGTATGCGGCATTTCCTGTTACTTCTTTCCCAAGCCAGGCAGGTTTTTCAAACGATTCGTTTTCATCGTTGAGTTCAATTTCCGCAAGGATTAACCCTTGGTGAGTTCCCTCAAAAACATCTACCTCAAAACAATGGTTTTTTGTGGGAATGAGGAAGCGTTTTTTTTCAATCAAATTTCCTTCAATAAGCAAAAGCAATTTATGCGCTTCTTCTACAGGAATCGTTTGTTCCCATTCAAACCGAGAAGTTCCGCTTTGGTTTGATTTTCCTTTAATTGTGATGACTCCTTTATCGTCCTGAATACGAATGCGTACTGCTCGATCGGGGTCAAGGTTTATATACCCTTGAACGATGGATTGAATTTGAGTAGATTGTGATATAAAATCGTTGGAGGTTACTAAAAATTTTCGCTCAATTTCTTGCATGGATTGTTTTTCTTCTATCAAATGTACGGGTTTTAGGCGATGTTCAGAATCATAAAATAATGAGAAATAGCACCTGCCAACACAAACAAATGCCAAATAAAATGATTGTTTTGTAGTTTTTCCCAACGGTAAAACCAAACACCTACGGTATAGAAAAATCCTCCAGCCACAAGAAAAGCAGTGGCTTTGTCTGAAAACACAGCAAGCAGATTTTGAATATCAAAAACAATCAACCATCCCATTAGGAGATATAGAAACAACGAAAGGCGTTCGTATTTTCCTGTAAAAAATAGTTTCAACACACCTCCAACCAATGCAATGATCCATACGGTATAGAAAAGCGCCCATCCCGAGCTGTCTTTTAAGGCAATCAGCGTCACAGGAGTATAGGTTCCAGCAATTAGAATGTAAATACTGATATGATCAACTTTTTGCCACGTTTTTTTGCGTTCAGGACTAGTTGTGCCGTGATATACTGTAGAAGCAAAAAACAACAAAACCACCGAACACACATAAATCCAAAGACTTAAGATACTTTCTGTTGCGGTTTGTTGGTGAGTCCTGAGTAAAAAAACAGCCCCCAAAACACCCAACAAAACACCGATTCCGTGAGAAACCGCGTTTTGTTGTTCGTGCTTTTCTAAAGAAGATAGAAAAGGAAGGGTCATAATTTTTCCCTCGTTATACGTTGCAAGTCATGTCTTCACCACAACACATGGGTGATTTGATTTTTCCTTCGCAGCTTGGACACTTGGACACCTGAACTTCCGTTCCGTTGTCAAGGGTAAGCGTTCCGTTTTCTAGAGGGACATCACAGTTGGCGCAGCTTGCGTTTACTGCCATGTCACATTGATTGCATTGGTATGTTGCCATAATTACTATTGTTTTTACGAAGATACCTATTTTTGTTTTGATAAAAAACACAGAAATACGTTTATCCTAGTCAAAAAATGAAGATCAAAAGAGTTTTGAATTTGGAGGAGTTACAAGGAATTAAGACTCTTCAACAAGCCAACTTAAAAACAGAGCTAACTGAGCAGGAACAAAGTCAGGAGGGTTTTGTCACAGCCGTTTATTCCCTAGATTTTTTAAAACAAATGCATCAAAGTTGTCCTTCTATTGTATGTGTTGATAGCGAAAACAAGGTTATAGGGTACGCTTTGGTAACTACCCAAGAAACACGCAGCCAACACCCACTGCTTGAGAGTTTATTTGCTACCATAGACGAACAAGAGTTTGGAGGAAAGCTTCTCAAACCATCGAAGTATGTCGTTGTGGGTCAGTTGTGCGTTTCCAAAGACCATCGCGGACAAGGGATTGCTCAAAAAATGTATTCCTTTTTTAGAACAGCACTTTCAAACCACTATGAATATTGTGTTACGGATGTTGATGTGGCTAACACCAACTCCCTTAAAACCCATTTAGCAGCGGGGTTTGAGGTGTTTCACCAATTTTCATACGGCGGTTCTGCTTGGAACTTGGTGATTTGGGACTGGAACAACTTGACAAAGGGGTAGTCATTCAAACTTTTATAGTTATCTTTGAAGTGAATTAACCTATTTCACAACTTTATGGACACTTCAAAAAATCAACGCTCACACTGTGGTATTTCTTGCGCACTGGATGTTTTGGGAGACAAATGGACTCTTATCGTTGTTCGAGACATTGTGCTTCTTCACAAAAAAACATTCAAAGAATTTGTAGCTTCTAGCGAACGTGTTGCGACCAATATTTTGGCAGACAGGCTGAAAAAATTAGAAAATTACGGTTTGATTGCCAAAAAGAAGGCGCCTAACAGCCTAAAAGTCAATCATTACTCTTTGACAGAAAAAGGTCTTTCCCTGATTCCGCTTCTCTTGGAATTGCAAAGTTGGGCCTACGATTGTTTGGAAAATGCTACTGGAAAAATTACACAATCTATTGCTGCAAGCTACCAAAATGATAAAAACCAAACCGTACAACAGGTTCGAGAAAACTACTTGAAGTCGTTGTGAGGATTGGCTTTTTTTCGGTATGAAACACAACGGTCTAGTGTATGAGTAGTAGCGGATTTTTACTCACGAACCTTTCGGTTTTGCACTGACCTTTGTTTTATGTTTATACTTTCTTTTATCACTTAAACCGCTATTAGTCGCCGCATACACGGGTACTTTGGCGGTTCGTCTTCTTTTTAATTTGAATAAGGCATCTTTTTACTTGCATTTCGCATTAAATTATCAACTAATCTTGCAGGTGAACTACCTACGCTTCCAGATACTTTATGATTGTAATTCCAAAGTAACTTTTTAGTTTCTTTATCATGTAATTCAAGTGTGACAGTCGTATTATTTGTCGAACCCCATACCCCAACTAACAATCCTAAAGCAATCGCAGCTCCATCTGACATTGGTTTAGACAATGAATAATTTGAGGTAATTACACCATCAACTCCCAAGGCTTCACAAACTTCATTTGGAGACATTGGATTATCTTCAAAGTAACCTGCTTTTCTTAACTTAGCATTTGTTGTTTCTACATCTTGTATTTCTACAAAAATTCGATTCTGCATTTTCCTTTTCAGTAACCAACTATACATTTCTTGTTGAAAATTAGTTGATTCCGTTCTTTGTTGCTCTTTAATTGCCTCTGCATCGATTTTTTTTCTTGCAGCAATCGATACTTTTGGTGGTGCAATTGCAATTACTTGATGTTTACTTGCTCTTACTTTTGCATCAGGGCTGTAATAAATTTTTGCACAACTGCTTATCAAAAATACAGTTGTCATTAATAGAATTGTTGTGATTTTATTCATTTGTTCAAATTTAAATTGTTTATGTTTCATTTTTTTGATGACCGCCAACGAGCATATATCCGCACTTATTGCGTTTATTTCTTTTATGTGTTATCTGTTTTATTCGTTATAAAATGCTTTTTTTCAGCACATTGAATTTGTGTTATTCTGTAAAATGGACTTTTATTTTTTGCAAAAAATGGATTGTATGCAGCAGTGCCTGAGGGCAATAAACAGCCCCATGCATTCGGAATGGAATAGCAGTATCGATAGAGTTGTAGAGCAGCAATATGTTGCAGGTGGTTCATGTTTGCAGAATTGATTTAGGGATCATTTCCAGTCTAAAGGTACTAAAAAAAACAATTTAAAAATTGTTGAGGGTCAAAGAATGCGCAATAAATAATCGATTGCATTTTACAAGTTATTTTTAAAAGAACTATATTGTCCTAACTAAAAACCTTAATTAAATGAAAAAAGCAATAATTTTATTGGCGATCCTTGTCTCTGGGGTAAGCATTTCTCAGGACATTCACGCCATTACGTATTTGGACGTGCCTAGATCAGCAGCAGCTGATTTTATTCGTCTTCACAAAAAATTTGTAGATTTTTCTCAAGGAGAAAAAAGAACCATCAAATCAGATTGGTTATTTGCGCACACCTTTGGGAGCAATTTTACTTTTATGATTGTGGACGTTTACGAAACAGTAGCCGATCAAGTGGCAGACAACGGGTTGGCTGTGATGTCTGAAAACATCAAAAACATGAATCTATCGGAGGAAGAGCAAGCGCTAATGTCGAAAGAGTTTCAAAAATACTTCAATCTTTATTTGGAAGGACATAGCGATGAAGTTCGCCAGATAATTGATAGTGAAAACATGTTTTATGTTTCGGAAGCCTTCGATGCTAGTAAAAAACAACTATTGGTTGTAAACAAATTCAATCCCAAATGGTCGGATCGTTCAGAGTTTTTAGAGCTTTGGAAAGAATCCAGCGCTCCTATGATTGAAAGAGGCAATATTGTTGCAGTATTCCCAACAGGACACTACAGCGGAACGTCTGATAATGTATATGTGAACATTTGGTATCCGTCATGGGATGCTTTTGTAGCCGAGGAAAAAGCCGTTGCCGCAGGACCGTTAAGTGAAATGACAGCTTCTGAGAAAAAAATGTGGGATATGGCAGGAGATCATAGCGATGAAATCATGACATTAGTTGGAACCAACTGGGGGAATGAAACCTTTGTTTTGAGTCAATAAACCCCATACATTTTATAAAAAAGAGGCTAGGAAACTACGCCTCTTTTTTTATTTGCACGAAACCAAATGGATGTAAAAAAGAAACGAATTGAGCAAGAAAAACAAAAAAGCGGGGAGCATTTGAAGAAAAGAATCTTTGATTTTGATACGAACCAACACCCCAAAAAACATGAGTATTGCCAATCCACCCGAAGCAAACAACCCCAACACAGGCCATTGCAAGCCCATTATTAATCCAGCTCCGCCAACAAGCTGTGTACTTCCAATAAGGATTCGTTGTTTTTCAAATCCCCAGCGAACAAACTCTTTTTGGCTTTGCTCTGTAATAAAAGCTAAAATTCCATAGAGAATAAAAGAAATTCCCGAAAAAACAATCAGTGAGTCAAAGGAACTCATCGACTAAATACCTCCACAACTTCCCCACGCAACAAAGAGCGAAAGGATGAGTAGCACCAGCGACGGAACGTGTTTTGAAAAGGGGTTCTTAACTTTAAAGTGCGCCCATTGTGCACACACCATCAAAAACGCCATAAGAACTGCAGGATAAAACACCAGTTCTTCAAACCATATACCAGCCACTAATAGTGTTGCCAACGAAATTTTGGCAGCACCTACGAAGGAACGCGTCAACTCCGAAAGACCATATTGATTGAACTCTTTGACAATATTGTCAAACCTAAAAACCCAAACCACTACGATCGATACCGCTATAATGATTTGTGCAAACATTTGTAAATTTTCCATGTCAGAAAGATATAAATTTTAAACGACAATTAAAAAAACACATTGCGTTTGAAAGAACTTAGCTACATTTACAAAACAATAAAATTTACAAATTTGAAAACCGTATATCACCCATCGGAATCACGAGGATATGCCAATCACGGTTGGCTTGAAGCCCGGCATAGCTTTAGTTTTGCGAATTGGTACGATCCCAATCGGACCCATTTTGGCGCATTGCGCGTTCTTAATGACGACATTATAGCTCCTTCAAGGGGTTTTGGAACGCATCCTCACAGCAACATGGAAATTATCACCATTCCTTTGAAAGGGGATCTTGAACACCAAGATAGCATGGGCAATGTTGAGGTCATCAAAGAAGGAGAAATTCAAGTGATGAGTGCAGGCTCGGGAGTACAGCATAGCGAGTATAACAAAAACGATGACCGTCCAATTAATTTGTTACAACTCTGGATTTTTCCTGACAAACAAAATGCAACGCCCCGATACGATCAGCAAACCATTCGAGATTTATACACCCAAAACGATTTTTTTCAAATTCTTTCTCCTTCTTCCGAAGATCAAGGCGTTTGGATTCATCAAAACAGTTGGTTTCATTTGCTTTACACCAACACTACCGTTGAAAAAGAATATCGCCTAAAAGATCCTTCCAACGGAGTATATTGTTTTGTGATTGAAGGCAGTGTTCATATTGAAAACCAAACACTAAACCTGCGCGACGCTTTGGGAGTTTGGGAAACAGATAGTATCTTTATAAAAGCAGCTTCTCAAACAAAGTTACTTCTTATAGAAGTCCCCATGATTTTTTAAATAGCGGATTATGAATCAAAAATTTACGCTTACTGGGATGAATTGCAAAAGTTGCGAAGCCAAAGTTTCCGACTATTTAAAAACCGTTCCTCATGTATCAGCAGTTGAAGTTTCTTTGGAAAATTCCGAAGTTTCCCTAATATCGAGTAAAGCGATTGATGTCGAAATACTCAATCAGGTACTTCCCCAAAAATACCGAGTTCAGAATCAACCCATCGCTCAAATCACACCCCAAACGCCTTCTAAGATGCGTCAACTCCAGCCTCTTTTTTTACTATTTTTCTATTTGATATGTGCCACTTTTGCGCTGAATTATGAAACAGGAGTTACCGCCGCTGCCATGCTTGATTTTATGGGGCTTTTTTATATCGCTTTTGCGTTCTTTAAATTGCTAGACTTGAAAGGATTTCCACCTTCTTTTTCAATGTACGATCCGTTGGCAAAACGCATTCCAATCTACGGATGGGTATATCCTTTTTTAGAAACTCTTTTAGGCATTATGCTTTTGACGCGCTGGCAAACAACGATTGCACTCTGGGCGACGCTTGTTGTTTTGGGAATTACTACGATTGGAGTGGCAAAAACATTGATGAACAAACAAAAAATTAAATGCGCCTGCTTGGGCACCGCACTCAAACTTCCTATGACCGAAGCCACATTGATTGAAAACACATTGATGATTGCAATGGCGCTGTTTATGTTGTTTGCCTAAAAAATTCGGCAACTATTCGTCGTCGGCAAGTTTCATTTTTTTATTCAAATCAAAAACCTCTTTGGCTTTATAATCGGGCTGATGAAGCATTTTCAATTGCTTGTCCAACAGTTGAACTTTGATGGGAAAATCGGTTTTAATTTGCACATACAAATCCGAATTTGTTTCCTCAGGAATTTGATCCAAACAGGATTCTAAGGCATTCAAAACCGATCGAATTTGATTAGGAATCCATGAAATAATAGGCGTTCCGCCTGTGGCTTTGGAGTAGGCGGTGTTTTGCATGATGTATTTTTGAACAAATTGCCAATGTCCATTGCGAAAGAAATAGATTTCTTGGAGTATTCCCGCCAACTCAATCATTCCAGTCACATTGTTTTGTTTGACAAGCATTCCCAAAACACCTTCTTCGTGAAGCCCTTGAACTTCGAGACGAAGATCTTCCAAAAACCGTTGAATACACGTGGGTCGATACGACCTTAAGTCCATCAAATATTTTGTCAACTCATTTTTTGGGTAGTGTTTAATAACACCAGTAAAAATATCCATCATGGGAATGATGTTATCTTGCGCACCGGTTTGCCCTCGATATTGTTTGGGAGTGTCATAGACTCCTTGGTAGAAAATGCCCTCATCAAAAATTTCTTCGTTTCCCTTAATTCCCATAATAAACACCCTGAAATCGTTATAATGTTTCCAGCGAGAAGCTTCCCACATTACTTTGCGTCGTGTGTTAATTTTTTTCATAGTCAATCGACACAGGGCCAGATTTTTTGTAATATTCGATGCGTTGTTTTGAGGAAGTTCCTCGAGCGTGTTTAAAACACCTTCAACCAGCTTGGGAGAGTGTTGATTGATATCAACATGGAGCATGATAAACCCTCTTTCGTCGGGCATTCCCGAAAATTTTACAGCCATGTCTAGGTTTTCCCAGTTGAGTCCGCCTTTGGGGTCTGTTTTTACATAATTCCCTAACGAATACGCATAATGATAATCGAGCCATGGGAAAACTTCCAGTTGTCGTGCAACCCAACAAAAGGGCATGGCGAGTTGCGAAGGAACGTATCGATTGGCCTTCCCGTATTTCTCTGTTTTTAGATATTCAAAATGCGCAGGAGCGAGCGTATAGGCTGAGGTTAAAAATGCATATCCTCTAAAAAGCGCTTGAAGCACAAAAGGATCGGTTTCTTTTTTAACGATTTGACTGAAATCTTCGAGTTGAGATATGCGCGACTCCAAAGCGCCCTCAATACTTAACAATCCTTCTTTTTGATCATGAGTTATTCTGGGCATATCGTCGAGAAGTCTCTGAAGACTGCTGTAGCGTTTGGGAAGTTTCGCCAAAGGAGGTTGACAAGGCAAAAAGCCATGGGTTGCATTGACTTTAAAAAATCCATCTGTGTATTGGAGCAAATTCATTGTTGTAAATATTACAAATTATATGAATAAAGTTACAAAATTTATCAGACACCTTCGTTTTTTAGTCTTATCGGATACGACTACCTTTGCAAGAAACGTTTTGGATTTTTACTCATGACAACACTTACTTTTTATACGTTTACAAAAAATCGCTTTTGGGCTTTTACCCAAATGCAACTTGCGTATCTATTGTTGTCGGGTATAAAAGACCTTCGATTTTGTAAAATGTTGGGAACCGGAGCGGGAAATGGTTTTAGTTTGTGGCCCGATTTTTCAACCTATGCCTTATTGACGGTATGGAATTCCCAAAAGGAAGCGGAAGCATTTTTAAACAATCACCCACTGTCTCAACAATTTGATTCCAAAGCGTCTTCCAAAACCACTTATTTTTTAAAAACGATAAAAAGCCACGGAAAATGGGACGGCGCAAATCCTTTTATTACTTCCGATCCAAAAGAAAAGTTTGAAGGAAAAATCGGAATCATTACGCGCGCTACCCTGAATACGAGTCGATTGATAGAATTTTGGAAATCCGTACCCAAAGCTTCCCGAGCAATTGCAAATGCCTCGGGAGTATCTTGGTTTAAAGGCATTGGAGAATGGCCATTTATTCAACAAGCTACTTTTAGCATTTGGGACAATGAAGATGCCGTTCAAGAATTCGCTTACCGAAGCCGTCCTCACGCCAGTATTGTGGCTAAGACACGAAAAAGAAACTGGTATAAAGAAGATTTATTTGCGCGGTTTCACATCGTTGGCATTCAAAAAAAACAACTTATATGAAAAAAGCCATTGTAGTTGGATCTGGAATTGGAGGCTTGGCGACCAGTATTCGATTGGCGTGTCAAGGGTTTCAGGTTACTGTTTTTGAAGCAAATGCTTATCCTGGCGGGAAACTTACCGCCTTTTCTTTAGGGAAATACCGATTTGATGCTGGTCCCTCGCTGTTTACAATGCCTCATTTTGTTTCGGAACTTTTTGAATTGGCTGGAGAAAATCCAACCGAACATTTTGCCTACAAAAAGAAAGAAATAGCTTGTCAGTATTTCTGGGAAGACGGCGTGCAATTGACAGCTTACGGAGACCGAAACAAATTGGTTAACGAGATTGAAAAACAATTGAAAGTACCTTCTGATACCGTTTTGACTTATTTGGAAAATGCTCAAAAAAAATACGAGCGAACGCAATCGTTGTTTTTAGAGCAGTCTTTGCACAAGCTTTCTACCTATTTTTCGAAAGACACATTGAAGGGAATCTTACATTATCGGTCATTTGAAATTGGAAAATCGCTTCACGAAGTCAACCAAAAACACCTGAAAGAACCGCATTTGGTTCAGATGTACGATCGATATGCTACATACAATGGGTCCAGCCCGTTTAAAACCCCAGGAATCATGACACTTGTTCAGCACTTGGAACAACACTACGGCACTTTTATTCCTTATAAGGGAATGGAAGATATCAGTCAAAGTATATATCAATTGGCTCTAAGAAAAGGCGTTCGATTTCATTTTAACACAACAGTTTCTAAAATAGTAATAGAAAATAAAAAAGCAAAAGGAGTGGTTGCGAATGACACGGTTCATGATTCCGATATGGTTGTTTCCAATATGGATATTGTGCCTACCTACCGCAAATTGCTCCCCAACGCAAAGCCACCCGAAAAGACACTGCAACAAGAACGATCGAGTTCGGCAGTTATCTTTTATTGGGGAATTCAAAAAACATTCAAAGGGTTGGATCTTCATAATATTTTCTTTTCGAACAATTACAAAGAAGAGTTTGACGCCATTTTTAATCAGAAAAAACTTTACAAAGACCCTACAATATATATAAATATTACCTCTAAAGATGTGCATTCAGATGCCCCTAAAAACTGTGAGAATTGGTTTGTGATGATCAACACTCCGCATGACAATGGTCAAAACTGGGAAGCTGAAGTAAAAATTTTGAAGCAGCAGGTGCTGGAAAAAATGAAGCGTATTTTGGGAGAGGATGTAGCGCCTTTTATTGAGGAGGAATTTATTATGACCCCTCCCATTATTGAGCAAAAAACGCAATCTTATAAAGGAGCGCTGTACGGTGCATCAAGCAACAATACGATGGCTGCATTTTTACGACACCCTAATTTTTCAAGTTCCATTTCAAATCTTTACTTTTGTGGAGGTAGTGTTCACCCAGGTGGAGGGATTCCACTGTGTTTGCTGTCGGCAAAAATAGTTTCTGACCTTGTAAAAAAAGATATAAAGTGATCCCTAAAAACATCAATACTCAAATTTCTGTTGCGCTTATATGGCTGTTCCATGTTTGTGGGGTTTTGGGTATTTTGTTTGGCAACCGCGAATTGTTTATTGCGTTCACCCCCGTCAATTTGTTTTTGACGTTTATGTTGTTGTTTGTCAATCAGCCTAAAATGGACGCGATGGTTGTTAGAGTTGCGGGAATTGCTTTTGGTGTCGGTTTATTGGCAGAGATCCTTGGGGTTAATTATGGATTGATTTTTGGGAATTATATTTATGGTGAAAACTTAGGCGTAAAAGTTTTTGGAGTTCCTTTATTAATAGGAGTTAACTGGATTGTGTTGACTTTTATTACTGGAGCAACAACCTCAAGATGGATTTCAAACCCATGGATGGCGGGAATAGTAGGAGCGTTATTGATGGTTGTTTTGGATTTATTCATAGAACCGGTAGCTCCCAAATTTGATTTTTGGTCTTTTGACACTCCGACAGCTCCACTCCAAAATTATTTAGGCTGGTTTTTAGTAGCTCTCCCGATTCAATGGGCCTATCATTTTTATGTCAAAGAAAAGGACACCACATTTTCATACCACTTACTCATTATTCAGTTTTTGTTTTTTGGCACCTTTGCCTTATTATAGCCCTGTAGTTCAACGGATAGAACAAAAGTTTCCTAAACTTTAGATCTAGGTTCGATTCCTAGCAGGGCTACCATTTTCAATAGATATTACTCGATAGTGAATATATTTATTTTTTAATTTTTCAATAAATAGTATATTGGTTCATCAAAATTGAACAAAAATGGCTGGGCATACGGTAGCATTTTTATCTGAAGAATGGGTACAAACAATATCAATTACGGGGCTTGGGATGCTCTCTTTTTTAGTTGTAGGCAGTCGTCTTTCAATGCCCAATCGCCATAAATTGCTTAAAGTTTTGGCTTTTTTCATGATTTCCATTACTGTCTTTGGACATTTTTTTCAAGCAATGAATGGAAATTGGCTAGTTACAGAAGAATTGCCGCTCCATTTGTGTGGAATTTCAAATTTGATTTGTTGTGTAATTCTTTTTGTACCCCGCAAGCAACTATTGTTTGAGTTTCTTTTTTATTGTGGAATTATCGGTGGTCTTCAGGCTCTATTGACTCCGCTGATTAACAATTATAACGGAGAAAGCTACATTTATTTTCAGTTTTTCTTCAGACACGGGGCCATCATTGTGTTTCCACTATTTATGAGATTTTTGTTGGGGATGCAACTTCAAAAATTCTCTTGGTTTCAATCGTTTTTAATTTTGAATGTGCTTCTTTTAGTTATTATGCCTTTGAACTTTGCCTTGGGCTCAAATTATATGTATTTGGCTCAACCTCCGGGAGTAAATCATGTATTGGTCATGGGAGAATGGCCGTATTATATTTTGTATTGGGAATTTTTTATTGTAGCTCTTTTTTATGGGTGTTATTTTATTTTTAAACATCGGGGAGCTTCCCAAAGCACTTCTTTTTTTGTTAGCTAACGTATATTTTATACGAATTACAATGATATTTTTGTTTTTCTCATTGATGAGGGCACAATGTAAACCTATACATTAAAAAATGTATTAGTATATTTGCTTTTATAAGACAGAATCATTCAAATCATTGTTTAATGAAGTATTGGCAGTTGTTTTTAGTAGTTTTATTAGGAGGATTGTTTGCTTTTTCGCAACAACTACCACCTATACAAAAATTTTCTCCTCAATTCTATGAGGCTGGAAATCAAAACTGGATGATTGCTCAAGCGCCCGACGCATCTATTTATTTAGCCAACAATAATGGACTTTTAAAGTACAACGGAGCTCGTTGGCAACTCTACCCCAGTCCAAACAATTCAATTATTCGTGCAGTCAAAGCCATAAACGATAAAATATACACAGGCTCATTCATGGACTTTGGTTTTTGGGAGCAAAACTCAAAAGGCCAGCTAACCTATACATCGTTGGCAGAGTCCCTAAACATCGAATTGATTGAGGATGAGCAATTTTGGAACATTTTGGAGTATGATGATTGGTTGCTTTTTCAGTCCCTTAATCGTCTTATCTTTGTAAATCCTACCACTAATGAGGTGAAATTTGTAAAAGCAACCTCAACATTTTCCAAATCTTTCAAGCGCAATGGAAATATTTATTTTCATGAGCAAAAAAAGGGTCTTTATATGCTCAAATCGGGAAAACCTTCGTTGGTTTCTTCGCATCCGATTTTGAGAAATCACATTATTGTAAATATTTTTAATATAAACGATAAATTTTTGATAGTAACCGACAATGCAGGTTTATATCATTTGGAGAATGGAAATTTAAACAGGTGGAAAGTAAAAGCCGATTCAATTTTTCAACAAACTTCTATTTACAGTGCAATACAGCTCGAAGATCAAAGTATTTTTATCGGAACCATATCCAAAGGTCTTATCCAACTTAACAGTGAAGGCGAAGTATTGCTCGAGTTGAATCAATCCAAAGGAATTTCAAACAACACAGTGCTTTCTGTTTTTAAGGATATGAACCAAAATATTTGGCTGGGTCTTGACAATGGAATCAATTGTTTGAATCTTACCTCACCTTTTTCCTCTTATAATCTAAACAATGAGCCTATCGGATCGGTTTATACTTCCGTTACTCATGAAGACAAATTGTACTTGGGAACCAATCAAGGTCTTTTTTGGAAACCCCTTGCGTCGGAAGAACCATTTAAGCTTGTGTCTGGAACAGCCGGTCAGGTTTGGAACCTAACCCTATTGGATAGAGATTTGTTGTGCGGTCATGACTTGGGGACTTTTCTCATAAAAGGAGATAAAGCCTCTCGATTTTCTCTGGTTCAAGGTGCCTGGAACTTTAAGCCATTGAATAATAGTGAAACCCTTGCCTTACAGGGAAACTATAATGGGATGTATGTGATTCAGAAAATAAACGACGATTGGTCTGTTCGGAATAAAATAGAAGGGCTTAATATTTCCTCCAAATTCTTTGAAATGGTAAATGATACTACTTTGCTCATTAGCCATGAATACAAAGGAGTTTACAATATTAAATTGGATTCTGAATATACCAAAGCTCTCAAAGTGGTTGAAGAAAAATCGGTAAAAAAAGGAAGCCATAGCTGTTTGGTTTCTTTTGAGGGGTATATTCTATACAAATCAGAAGCGGGTATTTTTTTATATGACAAAGAAACAAATAGCTTTGAAAGAGACACCTTACTCAATCAATCTTTTGCAAAGGAAGAATACACCTCAGGAAAAATGATTAATGATGGTTCAGGCAGGCTTTGGATGTTTGCCAAAGACCATTTTTATTATGTAACATCCGACATTTTGTCCTCTTCGTTAAAATTAAACACCTTATCGTTTCCAAGCAAATTAAGCAAAGGAATGGAGGGATATGAGCACATTTTTCCACTTTCTAAAACCAAGTTATTGTACGGAACCACAGACGGGTATTTAACCATTGATTTAACCAAATACCACGACCAAGCACCTCCGGTTAATTTGGATGAAATTTCTTTGCAGTTTTTGGATGGAAAAGAAACGTTGCTTCCATTAGACAGTCCGATTGATTTAAAACCAAATGAAAACAATCTTAGTTTTTATTATCACACGCCTTATTATCAAAAATCTCATCAAGTGTTGTATCAATACAAACTTTTAGGATATTTTGATCAATGGAGCTCATGGTCAGAAAATCCATCAGCTACGTTCAAAAATTTACCATACGGAAATTATACTTTCATTGTTCGCGCCAAAATAGGGGACGTGATTACTGAAGCGAAAGATTCGTTTCAAATCAGCATCGATAAACCATGGTATTTCTCCAACCTAATGGTGATAATTTATGTCATGTTTTTTATATTTATTTCGCTGTCCATCAACCAATCATATACTAGATACTACAGAAAACAACAACAAAAACTTATTGAAAAGAACAATCGTATTCTTGAAATTAAAGAATTGGAGAGCAATCAGGAGTTAATGAAGTTCAAGAATGAGCAACTCCATAAAGATATTGAGAATAAAAACAGGGAGTTAGCAATATCTACTATGAGCACTATCCGAAGAAATAAATTTTTGGGGAGCATCAAGGATTCTTTAAAGGAAGCTGACAACACTCCAAAAATTCGCGCCGTAATAAGAACCATCGACCGTAATTTAAACAATGAAGACGATTGGAAGTTTTTTGAAGAAGCTTTTAACAATGCGGATAAAGACTTTCTTAAAAAGGTAAAACAAATTCACCCATCACTTACCCACAACGATTTGCGATTGTGTGCTTATTTGCGATTGAATTTATCTTCAAAAGAAATAGCCCCACTACTCAATATTTCTTCTCGTAGTGTAGAGATTAAAAGGTATCGTCTTAGAAAAAAGATGGATTTAAAACACAAAGAGAGTCTTGTTGACTACATCATGACTTTATAAAAAACAACTATAAAGATGTTTTTTCCTTAACATTAGCTATACAATTTTTGCTTAGACGAAAAAAGACGTTATGCTAAACCCTAGTAAAAATGCCAAATCAACATTTTTTCTTTATAAAAATTACAGATATGTTAACTTTTGAACCTGTAATTTTAGATGTATATATTTTGTTGAGTTATTTAAATTTTAACATAAAATTAACTGACATATATTTACCCCATACATTCTATGTTCACAAAATTATATTAATGAAAAAGTTTTTAAGTTTAATTTTCACTACAACAATGCTCTTCAGCGGATTTTCACAATCCAAACAAATTACGGGGAGCGTATATGATGCAGTTAACAATCAGCCCATTCCTGGAGCAACAGTCTTAGTTAAAGAAACGGGCTTAGGTTCGGTTACAGATTTTGACGGAATGTTTACAATTCCTAATGTTTCTCTTAACAGCTCTATTGAAATTTCCTATATCGGATTTGAAACACAGATGATAACCATTACCGATTTTAATGATCTAATCATAAAACTCGAAGCCAAGGCAGAATCACTCAATGAGGTGGTTGTTACGGGTTATGGGTCTCAGCGACGTAGTAATATTGTAGGTTCAGTTGCCACTGTTGACGTTAAAAAAGCGGCTCAATTGCCTACAACAAATGTAACAGAACTTTTAAGAGGACGAGCTGCAGGGGTTCAAGTAAACCTTAATGATGCGCGTCCTGGAGGATCTTCCAGTATTGTTATACGAGGAAATGTTTCTGTAGCAGGAGGAAACAACCCCCTTATCATAGTGGACGGACTTCCTTATGATAGTTTAAACGATATTGCACCCGATGATATTCAAAGTATTGAAATATTAAAAGATGCTGCTTCGACAGCAATCTATGGAGCAAGAGCTTCTAACGGTGTAATTCTTGTTACCACCAAAAAAGCAC
>ERZ807291.1187-NODE-1187-length-43060-cov-6.296454_pt1 | contig 43060 bp, 34 predicted proteins | sample MGYA00521257_ERZ807291 | MGnify/ENA primary metagenome ERZ807291 (study PRJEB31413, sample SAMN03169783) | marine metagenome | biome: Marine; feature: Water; material: Subsurface seawater | place: North Sea | collected 2011-04-28 | depth 1 m m ...
CGATGAGCGCGATCGACCCATTGAACGAACACGCGTAAGTGAAGAGCAATACTTGCATGCCATTCTCCGCTTTTCGGCGCTACCGGGAACATCGCGCCACCATTGGGGTACTGATCTCGATGTTTGGGACTCGGCGGCAGTGGCCAATGATTATGCTTTGCAGCTCAGTGTCGCTGAGTATGGTCATTCAGGGCCTTTTTATGATTTCGCAATGTGGCTGCAGGAGAAAGCGCTCCAGGATGATGCAGAGGGGTTTTATTTACCTTATTTGGAGGATAGTGGCGGGGTTGCCCCTGAGCCCTGGCATTTAAGCTATCGGCCAGGAACAATAGGACTAAGAGAGAGGCAAACAGCAGATGTCTTGGATGCGCTTTGGGCTACAGACTTAGCTCAACCATTGGATTCAGTCATCGAGGAGCCCCTTGAGCTTATTCATATTGTGCGACCACATATAGACAGTTTGTTGTCCCGTTACGTCGTGACGTAATTTGTTACGTCACCGTGATTATCAAGCTTACGAGTCTTTTTCACGTTTCAGGGGTTAAGCTTTAGAGAAAGTGGGGCTGGCAACACTTCTCTCAACAACAACACTGCAATAAAAAGCCCCTTTCATCACGAAAGAGGCTGTTACTTTACATTCGATAACTAACGCTTAGGCATTTGAGGTATGCAAATGGCCGTAGTGGTTTTCGTAGTCTTTCTGCGCGGCAGCAATGACTTTGAGTGCTTCTTCGCGACCGTAAACAGTATCGACACGGATATCGATATTCTTACCGGGCACCATTTTATACGTCGAAAAATAATGTTGCAGGCGTTCTGTTTTAATCGGTGGGAGATCGGCAATATCGTTAACGCCGCCCCAAATATTATCGCCATCAAGCACGGCAATAATTTTATCATCTGCTTCACCGTCATCGATCATCTGAATGCCGCCGACAACACGCGCATGGAGCAAAATATCGGCGCGATCAATTAGACGCTCTGAATAAATACAGATATCCAACGGATCACCGTCGGCTTCTTCGGCGTGCTCGCAGCGCTTCGCAACTTCCTCTGCACAATAAGTGCGAGGAATGAAGCCATAGAGGGCGGGAGGAGTTGCCGTCGTTCGTTGCGGGCGATCTACCATAAGGAACCCAGTGTCCTTGTCTAGCTCGTACTTCACGGTATCGCTTGGCAGCATTTCAATGTAAGCCTGAACAATACCTTCGTCAGCGCCTTTAGGCATTGCGTCGAGGCCGTGCCAAGGGTGGCGGCGGTAGGCGGAAAATTGACCGTCTTCGTACATGGTTGAGCTCCTGAGTGTTAGCAGAGTTAAAAAGTGCGCGTATATTACGCGAGTCTGTCTGCTGCGACTATCCCGGTCACCGAGAGTTCATTTCGATTGTTTTGTCGCTAGACGTCGAAGCGAGTACTCAATTTTCGAGGTACGGCGTGATTTTTCAATAGCGTGTACACGGGCATGCCCTTTTTGTAGCTAGGGTAGGCTTCGCCGTAGATAAGGGGCTCAAAGTAGCGTCTCGCCTTGGCGGTAATCCCAAAGCCATCGCGGCTGATAAAACTCCTTGGCATTTTCTTTTCCCGGTTGGCTACTTTAGATAGAGGCGCTTCCCCGATGGTCCAGCGATATGGATTGCCTTTGCTGCGAATAATGCAAGGCATTACGGCATTTTTACCAGCAACAGCCATTTCTACGGCCGCCTTGCCCACTGCATAGGCCTGCTCAACATCGGTTTGGCTTGCGATATGCCGCGCAGCGCGCTGCAAATAGTCGGCTACCGCCCAATGGTACTTATAGCCAAACTCTCTGTGAATGAGATCCGCGAGAACCGGCGCGATGCCTCCAAGTTGAGCGTGACCGAAGGCATCAAGAATACCGCTGTCGCTTAGGAATCGGCCATCAGCGGTTTGCGCGCCCTCTGATGCGACAATGACGCAGTAGCCCTGTTGCGTAACAGTTTGCTGTACTTTGGCCAAGAATTTTGCCCGGTCAAATGCCACTTCGGGGAACAAAATAACGTGAGGCGCATCGCCTGCTTGCTCAGCGGCGAGCCCCGACGCGCCAGCGATCCAGCCGGCATGTCGTCCCATAACCTCAAGAATGAAGATTTTTGTGGACGTTTCGCACATGGATTTAATGTCCAGTGCAGCCTCTTTTGTGGACACCGCAATATATTTGGCGACTGAGCCGAACCCTGGGCAATTGTCAGTAAAGGGCAGGTCGTTATCAATGGTTTTAGGAACATGAATAGCTTGCAGCGGGTAACCTAGCGTTTTCGATAGCTGGGAAACTTTAAGACAGGTATCTGCAGAGTCTCCGCCGCCGTTATAAAAGAAATAGCGAATGTTGTGGGCCTTGAATACATCGATTAGCCGTTCATACTCGGCGCGATTCTCTTCGATACTGCGCAGCTTATAGCGGCAAGAGCCAAACGCGCCGGAAGGCGTCGTTAGCAGACCTTGAATTGCCTTTTTGCTCTCTTTGCTGGTATCGATAAGGTCTTCCCTAAGCGCACCAATAATGCCATTGCGACCGGCGAATACTTTTCCGATGTGTTGCTTGTGTTTGCTCGCTGTTTCGATCACCCCACAGGCTGACGCATTGATAACAGGCGTGACACCGCCCGACTGAGCGTAAAACGCATTCGCTTTTGGCATAACAATATTCGTTGTTTCGTGACTGGGTAGCGCACACGGTAGACTGAAGCCGAGTTTTACGCAAATCCCCGTGGTAAACTTGCGACCCAGTTGAGGGGTCCAGACATTGTCCAAACACATTCATATATTAGGTATTTGTGGCACTTTTATGGGTGGTCTTGCACAGCTCGCGCGAGCGCAGGGCTACCGAGTGACGGGTTCCGATACCAATGTATATCCACCCATGAGTACACAATTGAATGCTGCTGGCATTGATCTCTGGGAGGGATATTCTCTCGAACAACTTAATCCGTTGCCTGACCTGGTAGTGATTGGCAATGCGTTGAGTCGTGGAAATCCGGTGGTCGAGGCTGTGCTTGAGCGCGGGATTCCCTATTCATCGGGACCGCAATGGCTAGGAGAGGAACTGCTCGCAGGGAAGTGGGTTTTAGCGGTGTCAGGAACGCATGGAAAGACCACAACAACCAGTATGCTCGCGTGGTTGTTGGATTATGCTGGCATGCAGCCAGGATTCCTGGTGGGCGGTGTGCCGTCAAATTTTGATCGTTCGGCAAGACTGGGCGAGTCGGATTTTTTTGTCATTGAGGCCGACGAGTACGATACGGCGTTTTTTGATAAGCGCTCTAAATTTTTGCACTATCGGCCACGAACGCTGGTGCTCGGTAATTTGGAATTTGATCACGCCGATATCTTCCCAGACCTTCAGGCCATTGAGCGCCAGTTTCACCATTTGATTCGGTGCGTACCTAGTAACGGTTTGCTGATTAGACCTAAAGTCAGTGAGGCTTTTGACCGTGTTTTGTCTCGTGGCGTTTGGACGCCTGTTACTACCTTCGGGCAGTTGGAGGACGACGCAGAGTGGTCCGTTCGAGCGCTTTCAGCCGCGGGAGAGACTTTTGAGTTGCGTAATCCTCGAGGAGAAAGCTGCACGGTGCACTGGGGAATGTTGGGCGCTCATAATTTATGGAACGCTTGTGCGGCTGCAGCCGCCGCACATCATGTTGGGGTTCCTTTGGCAGTGATTGGCGAGGGGTTGCGTACTTTTGCAGGGGTTAAGCGTCGCCTAGAGCTGCGCGGTGAGCCTTCAGGTATTGCTGTATACGATGATTTTGCGCACCATCCCACTGCCATTGCTTGTACGCTTGAAACGATGGCAAAACGCGCAGGATCGGGTAGTGTGATTGCTGTCATTGAACCGCGATCGAATTCTATGCGCGCCGGTGTGCATGCGGACCAATTGCCTGCAGCCACACGCATGGCGGACTACGTTTTTTGGTATCAGCCCCCCGGTCTAGATGGCTCGCTTGAGCGTATAGTTACGCAGAGTCAAAGCCCATCTGAGATTGTCTCAGACATCAACGAACTCGCCCTCAAGGTCGCAGCCAAGGCCACGGCAGGCGATTCGGTAGTGATTATGAGTAATGGCGGATTTGGTGGTTTTCACGAACTATTGCTCGATATGCTTGAGGCGTAGTTTAGGCGGCACAAAACGGATTGCTAATATGAGTCACTTTTTTCGTAGCGTTGTGCTTGGACGCCCGATATTGTCGTCAGGCTTTGTTCTCGCACTGGCCTTTTTGGCCTTAAGCCAAGTCGGGCAATTGCGGCTTGACGCGTCTTCAGATGCCTTGTTACTGCAAGGCGACCCTGATTTAGCCTTTTACCGAGAAGTAAGCAGCCACTACGACACTAGTGAGTTTTTGGTGCTTACATGGCGGCCGCAAATGCCTTTGCTGTCCCCCGATTCCTTAGAGCCGCTTGCGGCGATGGTCGATGAATTGACCCGAGTAGTGGGCGTCGCGTCAGTTACGAGCGTGCTTGACGTCCCGCTATTAGAGAGCCCGCCCTTGTCACTGACTGATATTTCTCGAGCGGATGCGTTGCCAACGCTTCGCGATTCGTCGGTGGATCGGGGACTCGCTTTGCGGGAACTCACTCAAAGTCCCATTTACAAAAACTTATTAGTCGGCGAGGCAGGTGATGTCACCACCGTGCAGGTCAGCCTTGAGCGTAATCAAGAGCTGGAGCAATTGCTGTCTGAGCGGGAAGCACTGCGCGCGACGAAAGTTCTAGAACCTCTAAGCCCAGAGCAGACCATTCAGCTATCAACGGTAGAGGCGCGCTACGATCAGCTGCTAGCGCAAGAAACAGCATTGCGCCGTTCGCTGGTTGCCGATGTTCGTGTAGTAGCGCAGCGGTTCCGTCCGTATGCAGAGATTTTTGTTGGCGGTGTGCCGATGATTGCCGCTGACATGCTCGCGTTCGTGGAGTCGGACTTGATCACCTTCGGTTTCGCCATCGTTGGCATAATGATCGTGGTGTTAGCGGCCATCTTTAGAGATTGGCGCTGGGTGGTTGCCCCCGTACTCAACTGCGCTCTGACCGCTATCATGATGCTCGGTTTACTGGCGTTCCTTGATTGGCGGATGACCGTTATCTCGTCCAACTTCGTCGCGGTACTCTTAATTGTCACCCTGTCGCTTTCGGTACATTTGGTCGTTCGTTATCGCGAGCTTGAGCACACGACCCCCGATATTGATCGATTGACTCGTGCAGCCGACGCTGCGCGCCTGATGCTAGTGCCCTGTTTGTACACCGCGGCGACGACAATTGTGGCGTTTGCATCGTTGATGGTGGCTGGCATCCAACCCGTGATTGACTTTGGGATGATGATGACCGTGGGCATTGTGGTGGGCTTTTTGTGTACCTTCATCCTCGTGCCTGCGCTCATGGCTATTATGCCTGAGCCGAAGCGTGCGCTGCGCACTTCCGCTGACCCCACGTTTACCCGTTTTTTAGCGCTCTACGTCGAGCGATTCGGCGCTGTTGTATTGGTGGTCTCAGGTGGTTTAGCTGTGCTTGCCCTCTTTGGAATTAGTCGCTTAGAGGTAGAGAATCGGTTTATTGATTACTTCAAACCCAGTACTGAGATCTACCAAGGTATGGAACTCCTCGATGCTCGTCTAGGTGGAACCATTCCCCTCGACATCATCCTCTATCCGCCTACGGCTAAAGATGACTCCACTGCGGCGAGTGACGCGATGGAGTCGCTTAAAGTAGATCTCGTGAGTGAACCTATTGCTGGTATTGACGACGACTATGTGGGTGACGACCCCTTCGCAGATGACCCCTTTTCGGATGACCCCTTTGCCGACGATGCCTTTGGAAGCGACGCATTCGGAGGCGAGGGAGATAGCACGCCCAGTTATTGGTTCACTGTGCAGGGTCGCGCGCTACTTGATCGTGCCCATGGGATTGTCGATGCTCGGCCTGAGACCGGTAAAGTATTGTCACTGTCGACCGCCTTTAAGGTAATGGATGGATTGTACGGAGCGCCTTTAGGTGCGGTTGAAATGGCTCTAGTGCAGAACAGTATGCCTAAGGATGTTAATGAGACACTGGTGCTACCTTACTTTTCTGCACAAAACGATGAAGCTCGGATTTCAGTTCGAGCAATGGAGACCAGTAAGGACTTACGTCGCGATCAATTTCTTAAAGAGCTTTATGCGACCCTCATCAACGAGCTAGATATCGAGCCTGAGCAACTTCGGTTCACGTCTCTCTTGGTTTTATACAATAATGTTCTGCAGAGCCTATTTTCCTCACAGATTCTGACGCTTGGCGCTGTTTTCCTGGCTATTGGACTCATGTTTTGGGTGCTTTTCCGCTCACTTTCACTAGCGTTACTAGCGCTTGCTCCCAATCTTTTAGCGGCTGCTTTGGTGCTTGGTACGATGGGTTTGATGAGCATCCCTCTCGATATTATGACCATCACCATTGCAGCTATCGTGGTAGGTATCGGCGTCGATGACTGTATTCACTACATCCACCGATTTCGTGTCGAGTTTGCAAAAGATGCCGACTACCACGCAGCGATGCATCGCAGTCATGCAAGTATCGGTAGGGCGATGTACTACACAACAGTGACGGTCGTCATAGGCTTCTCGCTTCTGATGTTATCTAACTTTACACCGAGTCTGTATTTCGGTGCTTTGACGGTTATGGCGATGGCTGCCGCAGTTGCGGGTGCACTGCTGCTGCTCCCAAAACTACTGCTACTGTTTAAGCCGCTGGGGCCGGCAGTGGTGTCGACCCATGGAGTGTCGTGAGGGTTGTGGCGCCTGCTGTATAGCGCCATCTATTAACGAGAGTTTTTGGGGAATGCCGGCAGGGAAGCCCCCCGGGGTGCCGTGTGTTCACCTGACTGATAGCTATGCCTGCGCTATTTTTGATGATCATCGACGACCTGAGGTCTGCGCAAAATTCTCGCCGGAAGCTGCATTTTGCGGCGCTGATCGTCAAGACGCGCTTATTCGTATCCAGCAACTGGAAATCATCAGCCGCCCGGAGTACAGAGATGACTGACATTCCATTGTTTCCACTATCAACGACACTAATGCCACATGGTTTGATGGCGCTACAGATCTTTGAGCAACGTTACTTGGACCTAGTTTCGCATTGCTTAAAAACGGGCACGGGTTTTGGTGTGGTTTGGATGCGTAGAGGTGTGGAGGTCGCCGGAGAAGGCATTAATTCCCCTGACCTTGGTGATTATGGCACCTACGGCAGAATTGTTGATTTTGATCAGTTATCAAATGGCTTGCTTGGAATTACGGTTCAGGGCTGCGAGCGATTTGATATCGCCGATGTTTGGCGAGAGAGCAATGGGCTTATTCGCGCTGAAGTTGAAATGGGTGAGCGTTTCACGGTGGAGCCTATGCTAGATCAATGGCACTCGTTGACGCGCGTTTTGAAAAGCCTTCAAGCACATCCCCACGTACAGCGCATGAATCTCGATATTGATTATAACGATGCCTGGCAGGTGGCCTTTACGTTAGTGCAGCTACTACCTTTCGAAGAGTCCATTAAATACGAGTTATTGGGTCTACAGTCGGTCGATAGGCTCGTCGGCGAGCTCGATAGCTTGCTAAATCAGATTAGCGGTGAAGATTGAACTCAAGCAAAGGCCGATATACGGTTACGCTCTCATTTTAATAAATAATAAGTAATCGAGAGGCATGGCATGTACGACTTAATTGTCCGAGGTGGAACGGTAGTCGACGGTAGCGGTAACGAAGCTTACAGCGCAGATATAGCTGTTAATGGCGATCGTATTATCGCGATTGGAGAAAGCTTAGGTGATGCCAAACAGGTCATTGATGCTCATGGCTGTTATGTGACGCCGGGCTTTGTCGATATCCATACGCACTATGATGGTCAAGCCACGTGGGATCAAGAGATGGCGCCTTCCTCGTGGCACGGCGTGACCACGGTGGTTATGGGTAACTGCGGTGTTGGATTTGCGCCGGCTGCTCCTGAGCGTCACGACTGGCTGATAGGCCTTATGGAGGGGGTCGAAGATATCCCGGGCTCTGCCTTGTCTGAGGGCATGCCTTGGACTTGGGAGTCGTTCCCCGAATATATGGACGCGTTGGAAGTCCTGCCGCGCGCGGTCGACGTTGCCGCGCAGGTACCTCACGGCGCTGTGCGCGCATATGTCATGGGAGAGCGTGGCGCTGCCAATGAACCACCAACCGAGACCGACATTGCGCGAATGTCTGCGATTGTTGAAGAAGGTTTGCGCGCTGGCGCGTTAGGTTTCTCCACGTCTCGAACGGCATTACATAAGTCAGTTGACGGCGAGCTGGTTCCTGGTACCACGGCAACCAAAGATGAATTAATCGGTATCGGCCGCGCTATGGCGCGAGTGGGGCATGGCGTTTTTGAGCTTTCTAGTGATTTAGAGTCCGAGTGGAATGAGTTCGAATGGATGGGTGAGCTCAGTCGAGAGAGTGGTTTGCCCGTCAGTTTTACTGCCTTGCAATCCCCCTTGAAGGCTATGCCTTTTGAGCAGCAGCTATCGAGTATGCGTGCCGAGAATGCTAAAGGCGCCAATATCGTTGCCCAAATTTCTATGCGTGGTACTGGCTTGCTACTCAGCTGGCAGGCGACCTTCAACCCATTTAGCAACAAGCCGAGTTGGCAGGCGATTAAGGATGAGCCTTGGGCGGTTCAGTATGCGAAGCTGAAAGATCCGGCCTTTAAGGCGCAGCTACTAGCGGAAGAAAATTTACAGTTATTTGGCGATTTACAGTTGCTTGCCGACATGTTGGCATCGGCGTTTAGCATGCAATATGAAATGGGAGAGGCGTTTAATTATGAACCGACACCTGAAGAGTCTATCGCCGCAAAGGCTTCGGCGCTGGGTGTTGATCCTGCTGAATACGCCTACGATATTATGATGCGCGATGAGGGTTCAGCATTTATCTATTTTCCTCTGCTCAACTACGCAGATGGCAATCTCGATTTTCTGGAATCAGTGCTACACAGTGATGATTGCATCAATTCGCTGTCTGATGGTGGCGCGCACTGCGGCACTATATGCGATGCGGCAGCTCCGACATTTATGCTGGAGCATTGGGTACGTGATCGTGCTGGTGCTCGTATATCCCTTGAGAATGCTATCAAGCGCCAGTGTCATGATACCGCGATGCTTTATGGTTTAAGCGATCGTGGTCTGATCGCCGAGGGTTATATGGCGGATTTAAACGTCATCGACCTTGATAACATCAAACTCAATAAGCCTTGGGTGGCCAACGATTTGCCGGCTGGCGGTAAACGTTTACTCCAAACCGCAGAAGGTTATCGCGCTACCATTAAGTCCGGCGTTCTGACGTTCAAGGATGGCCAATTTGTTGGCGCAACTCCCGGTGGCGTGATTAGAGGTCCTCGTCCGGCGCCGACCATTGCCAGCCACCGAGCTCCTGCCAGCGGTTGACGATTCCGCAAAATAGCGCGGCGGTTTTTTTACAATCATATTCGGCAGAATGTGCTTCCGAATTGCTGAATTGAATGCCTGCTCGTTTGCAGGCTTGAGCGAGGACTGTGTGGCCGTAGGCCAGTCCCGCGAGCGTAGCAGTGTCGAAAAATGAAAAGGGGTGGAACGGGTTTCGCTTGATATCACAACGCGCTGCGGCGGCGTTCATAAACCCTGCGTCAAAGTGCGCGTTGTGCGCAACCATAACGGCTCGCGTGCATCCTGTGTCGCGAATTTCCTTTCGCACGCGACTAAAAATATCTCCGAGTGCAATCGCTTCTGGCACCGCATCGCGCAATGGATTTTCTGGGTCGATGCCGGTGAACTCCAGAGCTGAAGGCTCTAAATTCGCTCCCTCAAAAGGATCCACGTTAAAGCTTAGTGTTTGGCCGGGCTGTAACTCCCCTTCGTCGTCCATGACGAGCAAAGTAACAGCTACTTCGAGTAGGGCGTCAGTGGCCGCGTTGAAGCCACCTGTTTCCAGGTCGACCACCACGGGTAAAAAACCACGAAAGCGCTGGCGAATGAGGCTATCGTTATTCTCGCTCATGAGGCTATCCGCCAGCGTAATGTTTCACCGGCCCGAAGTGGTACTAGTGTATCGGCGCCCAGTGACAATGTTCCGCTGACAAGGTTGGGTTCTTGCACCAAAGTGATTGTGTCGGTATTGCGGGGCAGGCGGTAAAAGTCTGGGCCATAGTGGCTTGCGAACCCTTCGAGCTGTTCCAGTGCACCTTCATCTTCGAATACTTCGGCGTACATTTCGATAGCCGCATGGGCCGTGTAGCATCCTGCGCAACCGCAGGGAGATTCTTTTTCGCTGCGGGCATGCGGTGCGGAGTCGGTGCCCAAGAAAAAGCGTGGATTGCCCGATGTGGCAACTTTACGCAGGGCATCTTGGTGAATGTTGCGCTTAAGTATGGGTAAGCAAAAATAGTGTGGGCGCACGCCGCCGACCAGCATGTCATTGCGGTTAAACATAAGGTGATGAGCTGTTATGGTAGCGGCGACTCCCTCACGTGCGCCGACTACGAAGGCTACTGCATCGGCGGTGGTGATGTGCTCAAAAACAACTCTGAGCCCTGGAAAGCGATCTACCAGAGAGGCTAAGTGCTGCTCTATGAAGAGCCGTTCGCGATCAAAAATATCGACATGACTAGTGGTAACCTCACCGTGTATTAATAGCGGTACATCGTACTTTTCCATGGCCTCAATCGTTGGGTAAAGCGCCTCAAGGTCATTGACGCCCTCCGATGAGTTAGTTGTAGCGCCAGCAGGATACAATTTTACACCGTGGACATGGGCCGATTCGGCCGCTTGGGCTATTTCCTCTGCTGGTGTTTGGTCAGTCAGGTAGAGGGTCATTAGTGGGTCAAAGCTGGCATTTTCAGGTGTCAGTGCCGCTAAAATTCGCTCACGATAGAAATGGGCGTCTGCTACGGTTCTCACCGGCGGTACCAAGTTGGGCATAACAATGGCGCGATGGGCCCATCTTGCCGCATCATTCGCGGTTCGAGGCAGTGCGTTACCGTCGCGGAAGTGGATATGCCAGTCATCTGGACGTGTAATCGTGAGGGTCTTCATGGTTTCGTTTCCTAGTCTGAACCCGTAGTCTAACAGGGCAGTGCTGGGCAACGCTGCTCAGCAGGCGTAAACTTCGCGCTTTGTGCAATATTTTCATTAACTTTATGGATTTTCCAAACATGTCATCAATTAACAAAGTAGTGCTCGCGTATTCAGGCGGTCTCGACACCTCAGTTATTGTCCGGTGGTTACAAGACACCTATGGCTGCGAGGTTGTCACTTTTACCGCAGATATTGGGCAGGGCGAGGAAGTTGAGCCGGCACGGGCAAAAGCAGAGGCCCTTGGGGTCAAAGAAATCTACATCGATGATTTACGTGAGGAGTTTGTTCGAGACTTTGTCTTTCCAATGTTTCGAGCCAATACGGTCTACGAAGGTGAGTACTTACTAGGAACCTCAATTGCTCGTCCGCTTATCGCTAAGCGGTTAGTGGAGATTGCTAATGAAACGGGCGCTGATGCAATTTCCCACGGTGCGACGGGCAAAGGCAATGATCAGATCCGCTTTGAGTTAGGCGCTTATGCATTAAAGCCAGGTATCCAGGTTATAGCCCCTTGGCGCGAATGGGAGCTCAGTTCTCGCGAATCCCTCATGGCGTATTGCAAGGAGCGTGATATCCCCGTGGACTTCGCTAATGCCAAAAAGAAATCGCCTTATTCGATGGATGCAAATTTACTGCACATCTCCTATGAGGGTGACATTCTTGAAAATCCTTGGAACGAAGCCGAGGAAGATATGTGGCGGTGGAGTGTTAGCCCTGAAGCTGCGCCTGATCAGCCCGAGGAAATAACGCTGACTTACAAGCAGGGAGATATTGTGGCAGTTAATGGCGAAGCCATGAGCCCTGCGACAGTACTTGAAACCCTAAACAAGCGCGGCGGCGCTCACGGGATTGGTCGAGCTGATTTGGTTGAGAATCGCTACGTAGGAATGAAGTCTCGTGGCTGCTACGAAACTCCCGGCGGCACTATTATGCTTAAGGCTCACCGGGCCATTGAATCACTGACTCTTGACCGCGAGGCGGCGCATCTTAAAGACGAACTTATGCCGCGCTATGCCAAGCTTATCTACAACGGCTACTGGTGGTCACCTGAGCGTCGCATGCTTCAGGCTGCGATTGACGATACCCAGACCTATGTCAACGGCGATGTGCGAGTGAAGCTTTATAAGGGTAATGTGATTGTTACAGGACGCCGTTCAGTCGATTCATTGTTCGATGAGAGTGTTGCGACCTTTGAAGAAGATCAAGGCGCGTATAACCAAAAGGATGCGGAGGGCTTTATCAAGCTCAATGCACTTCGGTTACGCATTGCGGCCGGAAAAGGTCGCGATCAGCGGTAGCGTTTAAATAATGAGGAGTAGGAGTAACGATGAATAATACTGCTGAGCAGGCTCAGAACGATGGTGTCCACAGTGAATGGTTTGATGTCATCGTTATCGGCGCTGGCCTTTCGGGGGTTGGTGCCGCTGTTCGTCTACAGCGCGATTGCCCCGACCGCAGTTTCGCACTGATTGAGCGACGTGAGGCGATCGGTGGTACGTGGGATTTATTTCGTTATCCAGGCATTCGTTCTGATAGTGACATGCACACCTTGGGTTATGACTTCAAACCCTGGCAGGCTGAGAAATCGATCGCCGACGGTGAGTCAATAAGAGACTATGTAAACCAGACTGCGGATGAGCATGGTATTCGCGAGCATATTCGGTTTCAGCAAAAACTCGTTGCTGCGGACTGGTGCGGTGAGCGAGCCGAGTGGCGATTGACTGTCGAAACGTCATCGGGCGAATCCCGGTATTATCGCTGCAACCTTCTGTTTATGTGTTCGGGTTATTACAGCTACGATCACGGCCATGAGCCCGATTTTTCTGGCAAAAATGATTTTCAGGGTGACTGGGTGCATCCCCAATTTTGGCCAGAGAGCTTGGATCATAGTGATAAGCGCGTAGTGGTCATTGGCTCCGGTGCGACGGCTATGACATTGGTGCCTAACATGTCAAAGACAGCGGCAAAGGTGACTATGCTGCAGCGTTCACCCACCTACGTTACGTCGGCGCCTTCTGTTGACAAGCTCGCTAATTGGCTGCGATCAAAATTACCCGAGCAGCTTGCATATAATTTAACGCGCTGGCGTAATACATTACGGCAACAGATGTTCTACAAGTTATCGAGAGTTGCACCGAGTGTCTTGAAAACGCTGCTACTAGGTAATGTGCGTAAACATATTGGGCACTTGGTCGACGTTGAGAAGCACTTTACCCCGAGTTATAACCCTTGGGATCAGCGCTTGTGTCTTATTCCTGACGATGATCTTTTTGATGCGATTAAATCGGGCAAGGCGGATGTTGTCACCGATCACATAGAATGTATTACGCCTACAGGGATACAGCTGAAGTCCGGTGAGCACCTGGACGCTGACGTGATTGTTTCGGCCACGGGTATTGAGTTAGTGATCTTGGGTGGGGCGAACTTCACTATAGACGGTGAAGCGGTCGATTTCGCTAATGAGTGGACCTATAAGGGCATGATGTGTTCAAACATTCCCAATATGGTTCAGACGTTTGGTTACATTAACGCCTCTTGGACGCTTCGCGCAGATCTAATCGCAAGCTGGGTTTGTCGGCTGCTTAACCATATGAAGAACAAGGGCTATAACACCGCGACACCTCGTTGTCCCGAGACGCTGGCTACGACAATGCCTAAGCGATTGTGGATTGATTGTTTCCCTGCGGGCTATATGCAACGCGCATTACCTTATTTTCCAAAACAGGGTGATCGAGAGCCCTGGATTAATCCGCAGGACTATAGGAAAGATCGTAAGCTGTTTCGCGAGGCTCCAATTGAAGATGGAGCTTTGATCTTCGAATCTCGCTCTCTGGCTGATACTCAAATAGCGTCCGAAACTACTGACACTAAAGTTGCATAACCGATGGGTCTAGACGACTTTAACCTGTTACATGAGGGTAATGATTTGCAAGAAACTGCGATTTATTGTCCTTATTGTGGCGAATCCATCAGTGTGCTCTTAAACGTCGAAGACGCCGGTCTAGACTACATCGAAGATTGCCAAGTGTGCTGTCGGCCGATTGAAATTTCTGTTTCTGAGGGTGCAATGGGTGAGTTAATTGCTCAGGTTAGGACGGATAGTGAGTAATTTCGGTAGATCTAAAAAATCGATCGATTTTTTTCATTTATTTCATTTTATTGTTCAGCATCATTTTGTTACCGTGCGCTCAATCTGTTAACCAACTCTATGAGGTGAAAAAATGTCAGCACAACAAGTACCTAATGTAACGTTCAAAACGCGAGTTCACGATGCCTCTGTAGAAGGCTCAAATCCTTATCGATGGCAAGACACCACTACCGCGGACTTATTCGCGGGTAAAAAAGTCGTCGTATTTTCACTGCCTGGCGCTTTTACGCCTACTTGTTCGTCTAATCATTTGCCACGCTATGATGAGCTTTACGGAGAATTTCAGAAGCAAGGCGTCGATGCCATCATCTGTGTTTCAGTGAACGATGCGTTCGTCATGTTTAAGTGGGGCAAAGAGCAAGGCAATGAAAATATTTTCTTGCTGCCTGATGGTAACGGTGAGTTCACTCGCAAGATGGGTATGCTGGTAGACAAAGCTAACCTAGGCTTTGGTATGCGTTCATGGCGTTATTCTATGCTCGTCGACGATTGCAACATCGAGAAGATGTTTATTGAGCAAGGGTTTGAGGACAACTGCCAGAGCGATCCGTTTGAAGTATCAGATGCAGACACTATGCTCGCTTATTTGCGTGGCGAAAATGTCGATGACACTACTGTTTCAGAACCACGTAAGGCCTTCGAGGGTTAATCGGTACGGTTGATCATTGATTGAGAAAAGCCGCATTTCGATGCGGCTTTTTTTTAGGCCTAGGTTAATGAAAATCACGAGAGCGTATTGCTAGATCCGCTAATGCTTCACTGTGGTCCTCGAGAGAGCCTGCAATAACGTGGGTTACGCCTTCACGGCTTTCAACTGTGCCCTTGATGACTAGTAACTGACCGGTCATAAGAGCCAGTCGATAACGCTCTTGGACGCTGGGCCAAACGACAACGTTATGATTGCCGGTTTCATCTTCAAGCGTGAGAAATACTACGCCTGAGGCAGTGCCTGGTCGTTGGCGACACGTAACAATGCCTGCAATACGTACGAATCGGTGATTGCTTAAAGTCAGTACATCGCGCTGAGACTTACAGCGGTTGAAAGGTGCTTTTTCACGTAACAAGGCAAGAGGATGCTCGCGCAGCGTTAGGCCAGTGGTCTGGTAGTCTGCCAAGACATTTTCGGCAACCGTTGGAGAATCCAATTTGACGCCATCACTCAGGTCATTCGTATTACCGCATTGTGTGTTGTTGAACAGCCCGTTATTTTTATCTAGCCCCATGATTTTCCAGTGCGTCTGATGGCGATTGCCACTCAGGCTTGCCAATGCATCTGCAGCTCCCAACGCTTCCATATCCCCGCGCTCGAGTTGAGCGCGATTTCTTAAATCACTAATACTATTGAAAGGTTTTTGTTGTGCGGCTTGAGCAGTCCGTTGCATTCCTGCACTGCTTAATCCTTTAATAATACGTAGTCCCAACCGAATAGCAGGTTGCCCGTTATCGGGCATGCCGAGTAGCTGATGATCGCATTGGCTGTGGTTAATATCGGGCGGCAGTACACTAATACCGTGACGGCGAGCATCTTGAATGAGTTGTGATGGTGTATAAAAGCCCATTGGCTGGCTGTTGAGTAGGCCGGTATAAAACGCAGCAGGATGGTGGCATTTTAGCCATGAAGACACATAAGCCAGAAGGGCGAAGCTGGCCGAGTGTGACTCTGGAAAACCATAGCCGCCAAAGCCTTTAATCTGCTCAAAGAGCTGTTCTGAGAACTCCGAACTGTAGCCATTGGCCAGCATGCCATCTTTAAGTTTTTTCTCGAAAGTTAGTAATTTGCTGTCGCGGCCCCAATTAGTAATCGCTCGCCGTAACGCGTCTGCTTCACCACCCGTAAAGCCTGCCGCAACCATGGCGAGGCGAATCACTTGTTCTTGAAAAATAGGGACTCCCAAGGTGCGTTCAAGTACTGAGCGAATAGCATCATTAGGGTAGCTGACGACTTCTTGACCATGTTTACGGCGCAAATAGGGGTGCACCATATTTCCTTGAATAGGCCCGGGACGAACAATCGCTATCTCAATGACAAGGTCATAAAAGCGCTCTGGCTTGAGGCGCGGTAGCATGGACATTTGCGCTCTAGACTCGATCTGAAAGACGCCAATTGAATCAGCGCGCTGGAGCATTTGATACGTTGCTCGGTCTTCTCGGGGTATGCATTGCAATGAATGGATATGCGGGTGATCCCGATGTACTAATGCCAGTGTTTTTCGTATCGCGGAGAGCATACCTAAAGCAAGAATGTCGACCTTGAGTAATCCCAATGACTCGATATCATTTTTGTCCCACTGGATCACAGTTCGATCTTCCATGCTGGCATTTTCTAGTGGCACTAGATTCGACAGCGGTCCTCGGCTTATAACAAAACCACCTACGTGTTGGGAAAGATGGCGCGGGAAACCAAGAATCTCTTGCACTAGCTGTAGAAACAGTTCGGCTTGCCTGCCGTAATTGCTGACCCCTTGTTGTTCAAAGCGCTGTTTTAACTCCCGCTCTCGATTCCACCATGCTAATGATTTTGCTAGATCATCGATGAAGACAGGGTCAAGCCCAAGTGCTTTTCCGACATCGCGAACGGCGCTTCGCGATCGATACGTGATAACCGCTGCCGCTAATGCGGCACGGCGGCGACTATATTTTTGATAAATATATTGGATGACCTCTTCGCGACGCTCATGTTCGAAATCTACGTCAATATCCGGTGGTTCATCGCGCTCTCTTGAGATAAAGCGCTCGAACAAGAGTGAAATTTCCTCGGGATTTACTTCAGTAATGCCGAGGCAGTAGCAAATGACCGAGTTGGCGGCGGAGCCGCGACCTTGACAGAGAATACTGCGCTCCCGAGCAAAGCGAACGATGTCAAAAACAGTGAGGAAGTAATATTCATAGCTAAGTTCAGAGATAAGCGCCAGCTCTTCATTGATGCGTTTCTGAATGGCGTCAGGAATTCCCTTCGGCCAGCGTTTAGCTGCCCCGAGCGCCACTTCCTCACGCAGGTAGCTATTGGCATCGAAGCCTGCGGGAACTACCTCTTCGGGATACTCATAACGCAGCTCATCCAGGCTGAACTTGCAGCGTTGCGCTATACGTAATGTCTCGCTAATAAGTGAAGGAGGGTAGAGTCTTAAAAGTTTATTGAGGCCTCGTAAATGCTGCTGGCTGTTAGCCATGCGCCGCTGTCCTAGACGTTGCACTGTCGTGTGTAGGCGCAGCGCTGTTAGTACATCATGGAGCGGCTTGCGTGTCGCGCAGTGCATTTGCACATCACCACAGGCAACCATGGGAATATTGAGTTCTTGAGCTAATTGCCAGCGCTGTCGAAAGAATCGAACTTCATCGTTACCCAGTAGTCGAGCTGCGCCAATCCACACTCTGTCACGGCAGAGTCGGGCTAGCTGTAAACCAAAAGGACGCTGCTGCTCACTGTCATCGGGCAGCCAAATAATGAAGCAGCGCTTTAAATGGAAAATGATATCTCTTAGGTGTGTGGTGTATTCGCCTTTTGGGCTACGGCGACGGGATCGACTAATTAGCCCCGAGAGCTCACCGTATGCTGCTCGGTTCGGTGCCAGAGCAATCAAACGTAGCCCTTCAGTAACGTTAAACTCGCTACCAATAATGATTTTCAAGCCCAGATCTTTAGCCGCTACATGCGCCTTCACCACGCCGGCTAGGGAGCATTCGTCAGTAATAGCTAATGCTGAATAGCCACATTGTGCGGCACGAGCTACCAGCTCTTCAGGGTGAGATGCACCTTTAAGAAAGCTAAAATTAGTTAGGCAATGAAGTTCGGCGTAGGGCATGGATGATTTTAATTATACTGTATATATGTACAGTATAATTAAAAAACTGGTTCACTGCGCGTTAATATCCCTGTGTTTTGTGTTGCAGACGCCTCTTTTAAAGCCGCAGGCGCTTCCTTGCCTGTTAGCGTATGCGAATACTGTCAATATGCGTGATTGCAACATAAGCTGGTAATGAGTGCATCACATGGCCGAAAGGATACAACGGAGTTTTTATGTCGCATTACGTTAGAACGATTCAACGAAGTATGGCGTCTTTATATCGCAGTTTACGCTGCGGATTATTATTGGCCGTTTCTACGGCGATAGTTACTGGGTGTACGGGTATTCCCGATGGCGTAACGCCGGTGACGGGTTTTGAAGCCGAACGCTATTTAGGGAAGTGGCATGAAATCGCGCGCCTTGACCACAGTTTTGAGCGCGGTTTAGTTGATGTGACCGCCGTGTATGAGCAGAGTGAGGATGGCAGTATTCGTGTACTTAACAGCGGTACTGACGGCGAGTCCGGTGAGCGAGAAATGGCCGAAGGTCGGGCAGTCTTTGTGGGCGATAGCGACGTGGCGCATTTGAAGGTGTCTTTCTTTGGGCCGTTCTATGGTAGCTATGTGGTTTTTGATCTTGGCGGTAATTACGAGTACGCCTTTGTTGCCGGATTCAATACAGATTACCTATGGCTACTAGCTAGAGAGCCTCGTATTTCTGATAATTTACGTCAACGGTTTGTGACTCAGGCTAGGAGTTTGGGCTTTGACGTTGATAATCTGGTTTGGCTTGAGCCCACGAACTAAGAGTGGCGTTGAGTGTGTATTCAAGGATCAGCGTGAGTAAGCTAAAGTCTGCTCAGGGAAGTATTCCATGCACATACCAGAGGCGGGTGTGGCGATCTTGATAAAGCCAGAGCGGTTGCCCATCGTCCTGCCGAGCAATGTAGTAATCGCGGCTTGTCGGCTGGTGCCACCAATTATCCTCGATGCGCTCTGGTCCGCTTATGAGTTCTAGAGGACCATTCCAATACAGTAACCCCTGCTCTTGCCTTATAGGTTGCGGCTCTTGCATAAGCCAAAAAGGTCGCTGCGAGTAAGCCCTATATTTTTTGACAGACTCGGGATTGGTATAGCTTGCATACAAACTGTCCTCAGGTAGGTGTGCATCTCGAAGTGCCAGCTGATTGACAGCACGTAGCCCCATTCGGTTACGCAGACGATCTACTAAGTTATAAAGAGATTCGTTAGCGCGTCGATCACAGAATAAATCGTCAGCTTGTGTCGGCAGTTCTTGAAGGTTCTTAACGTGTAGTCCTAGCCCTTCAATGTCCTCAGGGATGGTGAGATTCTCTAAGTACAGCAGCGATAGCTCAAGCCAGCGCTGCGTTGAGCGATGAGCCTCACTACTGTGTACTTTGAAAATGTGAGGCTCTCCACGCATGCGCAGCAAGCACCAATCGATGGTGTCGCAAACACGCTGAATATTGTTTAAGTAATGATTCAAGCCGCCAAGTAATCGCTCCATAGCCGGGTGTAGTTCCACGCTGTTACGAATATCAAAGCCGAACCATAGCTTGTCGTTAAACTCGACTGGCGGTATGAAGTCTTTTCGAGCATCGTCACTGGTGCTGCGTGCGCTACTTAGCCAGTCGATAAATGCCTTGCCGCAGCGACGTCCAAGTGCGCTCGCCGGTATTTGAAATAGCTCTGCAAAGGTTCGCACACCGGCTTTATGCAGATTATCGATTGCGCGACCGAAAGTTTGCTTGGGATCGTTTGTGATGAGGTCTATGGGTAGTACGGCCAAGCGCTCATCGATCGGTCTATGATAATCGAGAGCCCAGTCTGGATCGGAGTAACTTAATAGCCAGGCGGCTCGCCGATTATTTGCTAGCCCGATGGCTGAGGTGTAACCGCGATAACTTAAGTCTTGCTGAATACGTTTAAGCAATTCGTGAACACTGCGATAAAGTTGTAGGCAGCTGCCAATCTCTAGCTGCAAGCAGTCGTTATGCCACTGTTCTAGCGTCGGAGTTATGCCATAAGCCCATGACTGCATTTGCACCATGACGCTTTGTTCACTCTGACTATCACGCTCGATAAACTGACCGGTATTCGTTATCGCTTGAGTGGGATCTGCCGTTTTTGAGGGCTGTCGCTCTAATAGCGCACTTGCTGTCTGATGGCTCTGACCTGGGCGTATGCCATCAATGTACGCTGCATCGTTCGCTGTCACGACGCGCTGCCGCTCGATGACAATGACCGGGCATTCATGCTCTCTCGATAACGATTCGAGGGGAAGCTGTGGGAAGCGAAGGCATAGCCAAAGAGACATATATGAAAACCAATACTGTATATATATACAGTATTGATTGGTGGGGCGGTAAGCAAGTACTAATCGACCTAAACCTACCGTTTCGGGGGGTTGGCAGTGGTGTCATTGCGCGACATTATATTCAACTCAGGATTCATGTTCAGAAGTCATCGGTTTTCGCGCCGATGCAGTATTAAGTCCATATGTGCATCTAGGAATAAATGGCGGCCTAGCCTTTTAGGGGGGATGCTTGTTATTTTTCTGGATGAGCTTTTTAAATAAATCAGCGCTGCTTTTTATAAGGGCGACTTATAAGGGCGACTTATAAGGGCGACTCATGAGAGCGATAGGGAGGTAATTTATTTTGATGATTAAGCATTTTATGCCCGCTGCATTACTGGCGAGTGTCATGATAATGGGATGTTCTGAGCCGTCTGAGCCGAAAAGCGTTGTGCAGGCAGAGTCTGAGCAATCTGCAGACAGCGCTATTAGTGCTGAAGAGCAGCGGCTTAATCAGTTCTTTGCTGATAGTTTCGCTGAAGATTTAGCCCGTAGGCCTTTCAATGCCAGCTATTTAGGCATTAAAGATAATCACGATAAGTGGAACTCAGTATCTGAGTCTTTTCAAGACGCAACGCGAGTGCTTGCCGAAGAGCGCTTGGCGGCTACTGCGGATGTTGATCTCGAGCAGATCAGTGCCCCTCGTCAGCTATCTCTAGATCTTTACCGCCTTAGCATTCAGCGACAGCTCAAGATGGACGATTTTCGGCACGAAGATTATGTTATGCATCAATTCAGAGGTCCTCACACAAGCGTGCCCAGCGGACTCATTAACGTTCACCAAATTGGTGATGTGGCAGATGCTGAAGCCTATATCGGCCGTATCAATAATGTATCTGTGTATTTTGACGAGGTTATTGAGCAGTTAAATATTCGTTCCGATAAAGGACTGTTTTTGGTGGATTGGATGTATCCACAAATTGTCGCTTCTGCGAACAATGTGATTACTGGTGCTCCGTTTGAGGAAAGCGACAAAGATTCAGCAATTTGGGCCGACTTTCAGGAGAAAGTTGCAGCGCTGGCCATCGAATCAGCGGAAAAGCAGCGGTTACTCGATGCTGCTCGCGAAGGACTGATCAACAATTTAAAGCCTGCTTATGAGCGCTTAATTGCCACGATTGAGACTCAGAGTGAAGCAGCTCATACCGATGACGGTATTTGGCGTTTCGAGAATGGTGATGAGTATTACCAGGCGTTGTTGAGTTGGTTTACTACTACAGACCTCACTGCCGATGATATTCACAATTTAGGTTTGGCCAACGTTGAGCGTATTCAAAATGAAATGCGCAGCGTTATGAAAAGCGTTGGATTTGAAGGCTCTTTACAAGAGTTTTTCGTTGATCTGCGTGGAAACGCCGATATACGTTATCCGAATACCGACGAAGGCCGCGACGCATACTTGAGCGATACGCGTAACGCTATTGATGCGATGCGGGCCAAGTTACCCGAGTTCTTTGGCATCCTGCCCAAGGCTGAGCTCAAAGTTAAACGCGTGGAAGCGTTCCGCGAGCGTAGTGCAGGTAAAGCGTTCTATCAAAGCCCTCCACCCGATGGCTCACGTCCTGGTATTTACTATGCCAATCTCTATGACATGAGTTCCATGCCAAAAACGGATTTGGAGGCGTTAGCCTTCCACGAAGGCGTGCCGGGTCATCACCTGCAGCTATCCATTGCGACTGAGCTGCAAGGTGTGCCGGAGTTCCAGCGTTATTTGCGTTTTACAGCATTTTCCGAGGGGTGGGGTTTGTACTCGGAATATCTGTCTAAGGAAATGGGTTTTTATCAGGATCCTTATTCAGAGTTTGGTCGCCTCGCTATGGAGCTTTGGCGAGCAGCACGCTTAGTGGTTGATACGGGGCTGCACTCTAAGCGCTGGACGCGTGAAGAGGCCATTGCTTACCTTATTGAGAATACGCCCAATGCTGAGTGGGACTGCACCAAAGCGATTGAGCGCTATATTGCCATGCCGGGGCAGGCGACAGCGTACATGGTGGGTAAGATTCGTATCTTAGAATTGCGTGAGATGGCGCGAGAGTTATTAGGCGAGCAATTCGATATTCGTGAGTTCCACGACACAGTGCTCGGTAGCGGCCCAGTGCCTTTGGATGTACTCGAGGCTAATATCAGGGCAATGATTGCCGCGAAATCGTAACGGCCTCTGACGTATCGGCCAGCTGCCCCCATTGTGCAGGTGGCCGATATTATCGTCGATTGTATCTAGCGCGCTTCAGGTGGCCTATCAGCCAATATGAATGTCGGTAGCAAGAGATATGGGTGCTGTCATTGAATTAGTGATCAAGCAGCTCTCTTCCGATTTTTGCAGCAGTCTGGCGAGTTTATCCTCCTGAGATCCTTCAGGTGCTGACAAGCTGACATGGAGCTCAATAGCGGTAAAAAGATTCTTGCGATCAACGCGATCTAGTGTGCCCGTAGCTTTGCAGCTAATCGCTGTCCAGTCTACTTTGGATGCTTGGGAAATGGCTCGAAAGCTCAAGACGAAACAGTCGGCAACAGCAGCCATGAGTAGGTCTTCTGGGCTCCATTTGTCGCCTGGGCCACCGAAAGCTGCAGGGGCATCAGTCATTATATCTTGCAGGCCATCTCGGCTTACACTGACTTGTGATTCATTGGCATTGCCGTTAGCGGTGACAGTGTAGTGGTGTGGAAAAGCATCCATAATGTGCGCCTTATAAATTGGTATTTATTTAGGCGCTTATTTTAACCTACGAGAGATGGCAAGCCCAGTATAAATTCCAGGTGAGCCCGTCGCCCTAGGTTATCGTCGCTCAAGCAACGGGAGATATGAATCGGCCTTGTGCTGTTTGCCGGTGCTGCACCGGGAGTTCCCACAGTTGTGGTTGCTCGGGGATATCATGGTCAGTAGTTAACTTGATGCCGGTTGTTTGCTGGCCGCCTCGTTGTTTTAGGATGTCGACGGTTCGGTAACCGCTCATCATTAAGCGTAAACCTGCGGGTGTATGTTGCTGAGCCACATCGGTGGCGCGGAACAAAACGGCCAGCGTGTCATTCTCAGCTGCCGCTAATTGCAGCTTACGCAGCTCCGCATAGCGGTATTCACTGGCGCCGAGCCAGCTAAATACTACGCTGCAGGTAGAGCTACGCAATGCTTGCTCCGTTGCCCATAAGCGATCTTCACGGCTCTTGGGATGTACCATGAGTATTTGCTGGGTATCGATGCCTCGAGCGGCCAGAAGTGGTGCGTAGGGCATTTGTGGGGCACCAATAAATGCTTGCCAACGGCCTTGCTCGCTCAACATTTCCATTGTGGGTAAGAAGAGCCCCATTGAGCCCATGCCACAGCTATCGCTAAGCACTTCGATACTGCCCCGCTGAGGCCAGCCGCCGAGTGTGAGCTGCTTGTCCAGTTCAGTAAAACCGCTAGGTAGTGCGTCAACGCCGTGCCAGTCACTATTGGCGGGGCGGCTTAAAATAGCGACATTATTAGGGCCTTCTAGGCCGCGCCAGGTATCGGGGCGGCGTATAATATGTTCTAGGGGGTCGCGCATGCTGTGCTCCAGTGTAGATTTTTTACTCGTGTTGTTCACTGTTCGTTGACTTGCTTTGTGGTGAAAAGCGAACACCTGTTAAAGTACTGTATAAATAAACAGTATTCCTAGTTGGGTTTAAAAGCAAGAGGGGTTTTCTTGGAGAGTCGTGAAAAGCGACATGTGCGACGATCGGCGCTCACAGAACCGGCGTTTAAACGCTATTTCCCCGCGAGCTGGTTTTCGAGCTTGGGCTCATGGATGCTACGCTTTTTGCTCGGCTGGTCTGCGTGGGATCTCACCGAATCCGCTACTTGGGTGGGTATCGTCGCCGCTTTAATGCTCGCGCCTGCTTTTGTCTTATCGCCATTTTTCGGTATTGTCTCCGACCGGGTTAATCCACGTCATGGGCTTATTGTGTCCATGGCTATACACGCTGTGATTGGTTCCATCGGTGCATTAGCGCTCGTTGTAGACGCTTACGATGTCACCTTGTTGCTTGGTCTTTCGCTTGCATTGGGTGGTGTTACGTCGGGTCATAGTCCTATGCGGTTAGCGCTTATCCCGCTGCTTGTTCATCGAGAGGCGCTACCCAATGCGGTGGGACTGTCAGCGATGACATTTAATGTCGCTCGTATCTTAGGGCCTGCTATTGGTGCTTGGCTGCTTCGTAGCGCAGGTCCCGCTGAAGCATTTGGTCTCTCAGTCATTATGTTTGCAACATCGGGGGTTATCCTTGCCACGCTGAGCGGGGTTGGCCAGCGAACACCGCGCCCAAGGGAGCCGTTTGCTCAGCAGTTCAAGGCCGGTTTGAACTATGTACGCCATCATCGAGGCATACAATTAGTGTTCGCTTTCACGGCTTTAAACGGTTTGGTAGGGCGTACGGTGATCGAGCTTCTGCCCGCACTCTCGGGTACATTTTTGGGCGGCGGGCCAAGCGAATTAGCGACACTGACAGCAAGTGCAGGCGGGGGGTCTATCGTGGGAGGTCTCATCGTCAGTCGTCAGAGCGCAGATTTAAAGCGCCTATTACTGATAGTTAGCCTCGGTATTTTAGTCGCCGCACTACTCATGTTGAGCTTGCAATGGATGCAGGATGTAGTGCGACTTAGCCTTGTTATTGCCGCCTTAAGCTTATGTACCACCATGGCGGGGACCGGAAGCCAAACTCTAACGCAGTTATCATTGTCCGATGAGTATCGTGGACGAGTACTCAGTTTGTGGACCTTGCTTGCTATGGGTGCGCCTGCCATTGGTTCGGCGATCTATGGTGCCTTGTCTGATCAGTTGGGTTTCGTTGTTGTGCTCGGGATGGCCGCGGTTTTAGCGCTTATCTGCGTGTTAGGGCTTTATGCGCTGCGGCGCCGGGTTTTGGAATGACCACCAAGCGCGATGAGTAATAGCAGTTGCTCTAGGAGAACCCACGGGTCGTCTTTAGAAAAGCCCTTAACTGCGCCGTCTACCTGAACAGTTAGCTGCTGAAGCTTTGCCAGGCTTACACTGTCATGGCGCCTTAGAGCCTTCTGAACCAAACCTGCGCGATTACGCCAGACACCGCGCTGAGTTAACGCTTGATTGAGCGAGATTCCCGCTTGAGTATCTTCGTGAAGTTGGATGAGAAGTTTTACATCCCGCGCAAGTGTCCAGAGTACAACAGGTGGAGCCGAGGCTTCTGCTTGCAGACCGCGCAAAGTACGAATGGCGTTTCGCGCGTCACCATCCATGGCTGTGTCGGCAAGACCAAAGCTATTAAAACGCGCATTGTCGGCGACGCTCGCAATTACCGTATCAACCGTCACTGTGTTGTTTTCGGCGAGTAACTTTAACTTTTCGACTTCCTGGACCGCTGCGAGAAGATTGCCTTCTACGCGCTCAGCGAGCAGGGATAGCGCCTCGGGTTGCACCTGTAATCCTGCGGCACTCATGCGCTGGGCCAGCCAGCGCGGGAGTTCGCTCGCGCGCACAGGCCAAACCTGAATCACTACTCCCGCGTTATCAAGACCCGTGTACCACTTTGATCGTTGGGACTGTTTATCTATTTTCCCGGCAACTATAAGCAGAATGTCGTCGCTGTTAAGTGCCAGGTATTCCTGCAGCGCTTTGCTGCCCTCGGTCCCAGGCTTTCCTGAAGGTAGACGTAGCTCAATCAATTTACGGTCTGCAAACAGCGACAGTGCCCCGGCACTCTGAGTCAGCTGCTGCCAATCATTGCTATTCGCGCCTATGTCAATTACTTCTCGCTCTAGACAGCCCGCCGCGCGGCTCGCTGCACGAATGGCATCGGCACACTCCTGAATGAGCAGGGGCTCCTCGCCGCTAAGCAGGTAGCAGGCGGCAGGTCCCTGTTTAAGATGCTGGGCGAGCTGTTCAGGCCTGAGTTGCATTAGTTATTCAAGCTGTGGCCAATGCGGCGGATAATTTGTGCGGCCAGATCGACATACATTTCCTCTCGAAGTAGGCGTAATTCCTCTGTTTTGCCGACTACGTTTTGAGGGTCGTTGAGAAATTGACGCACAACGCTGGCGTCGCTCTTGGGGATCAGAACATCGTCTGCCCGATTAAGACTGATATGGGTACTCATAGTGAGTTCAACTTCTGCAGAGCGGGCTTGTGCCGTCAAGGAGAGATTGCGTTGCTGAAACTGCTCAGGCCCTAAGCGCAGCACCAATGTCGCGGCCTCTGGTTCATTGAGAATCGCGCCTGCGAGCTTTAGCTGCTGACTAATGGCCGCAGTGAGCTCATTACGAGGCTCGTTACTTATCAGTCGAATACTTTGTCCGATAAGCGATGGGTCTGAATTTTGGGCACTACCCTTGAGTTGAAAACCGCACCCAGTGAGCAGAGCACTCAAGAAGAGAATGATAGAAGCGCTGCGAAAGAGGTTAGCTAACATCAGTTGGCCACAATATTGACAAGCTTGCCCGGCACTACAATGACTTTGCGCACTGTATTGCCTTCAATAAAGCGCTGAACATTGGGCTCTGCAAGTGCCGCCGCTTCCACAGTTTCTTTATCCGCTTGTGCTGATACCAGCATTTTTGCCCGTACTTTGCCGTTCACCTGTATCACGATCTCCAACTCGTCTCGGCTTAACGCCTGTTCGTCGACGCTTGGCCATTGGGCTTCTAAGATAGGCTTTCCCGTTAACGTATGCCATAGCTCCGATGTTACATGCGGCACAATGGGGCACAGCATCAGCAGCGCTGCACGGAGAGCCTCGTCGACACATGCACGATCATTGTCGTCACTGACAACGTGCTTACTGACCTCGTTGCACAACTCCATGACCGCAGCAATGGCTGTATTAAACGTCTGGCGGCGGCCATAGTCATCGGCCACTTTGGCGAGTGTTTCGTGAGTTTTCCGGCGGAGGTCTTTTTGCTCTCGCGTGAGGTTGGCGCAATCGAGCGCAGGTGCCGCTCCGCTTGCAACGTGATCGCTTACGAGGCGCCACAATCGCTTAATAAAGCGATTAGCACCTTCTACGCCTGCGTCTGACCACTCTAGTGATTGGTCGGGTGGAGCAGCAAACATACTAAACAGGCGTACGGTGTCAGCACCATAGCGATCGATTAACGCCTGAGGGTCCACCGTATTCCCTTTGGACTTAGACATCTTGGCGCCATCTTTGAGTACCATCCCCTGTGTTAGCAAGCGTTTAAACGGCTCACTGCTCGTAACAAGCCCTTCATCACGCATAAGCTTGTGGAAGAAGCGGGCGTATAGCAAATGCAAGATAGCGTGTTCGATACCTCCGACATACTGATCAACCTCAAGCCAATAGTTGGCTTCATCATCGAGCATTTTGTCGGTATTTCCCGCGCTGGCATAGCGAGCGTAGTACCAAGAGGATTCCATAAAGGTATCAAATGTATCGGTCTCTCGTGTTGCCTGCTTGCCGCAGGATGGGCAGTCGACCTGATAAAACTCGGGCATTTTTTTCAAGGGTGAGCCAACGCCCTCAAAGGCTACGTCTGTGGGTAATACGACTGGGAGGTCGTGTTCGGGCACTGGCACCGCGCCGCAGCTATCACAATTGATAACAGGGATCGGTGCGCCCCAGTAACGCTGTCGCGAGACCCCCCAGTCTCTGAGGCGGAAGTTGACTGTTTTCTCTCCCAAGCCTCGCTGCTCCAGTTTTCCGACGATGGCATCGAAAGCTGCATGGAAGTGCATGCCGTCAAACTCACCCGAGTGAACAAGTGGCCCTTTCTCCGTGTAGGCTGACACACTAAGGTCAGCTGGGTTCTCGTCATTGCCCGCGATAACTTGCTTGATCGGTAAGCCATACTTAGTGGCGAATTCCCAGTCGCGCTGATCATGGCCCGGTACGGCCATTACTGCTCCCGAGCCGTAACTCATGAGAACAAAGTTTGCGACCCATACGGGCAGCTCCTCATTGCTTAGAGGGTGACGTACGGTCAGACCGGTTGCCATGCCGCGCTTTTCCATCGTGGCCATTTCGGCTTCAGCTACTTTCATAGTGCTGATTTCTTTGATGAATTGCTGAAGCTCGGGATTGTTGGCCGCGGCTTGCTCTGCGAGCGGGTGCTGCGGGGCGACCGCAAGATAGGTCGCGCCCATCAGCGTGTCGGGGCGAGTGGTGTAGACTTCTAACGCATCACCAGACTCTCGCTCAAACCGTAAATTTGCCCCTTCCGATCGGCCAATCCAATTGCGCTGCATGGCGATAACTTGTTCGGGCCACTGATCGAGCTGATCAAGGTCGTCGAGTAATTCTTGAGCGTAGGCGGTAATTTTTATGAACCATTGATTAATCGCGCGGCGTTCAACGGGGTTGTCACAGCGCCAGCACTTGCCGTCAACTACTTGCTCATTCGCCAATACGGTTTGGTCTGTTTCACACCAGTTAACGTCGGCTTCTTTTTTGTAGGCAAGGCCTTTTTCCATCAGACGAGTGAAGAACCATTGCTCCCAGCGATAGTACTCGGGCGTGCAGGTCGTTACTTCTCGGCTCCAATCGTAGGCAAAGCCTAGCCGAGCTAATTGACTACGCATCTCGGCAATATTACTCATCGTCCAATCGGCCGGCGGAACGTTATTTGCGATGGCAGCATTTTCTGCCGGCAAACCAAAGGCATCCCAGCCCATGGGTTGCAGAACATTCTTACCTTGCATGCGATGGAAACGGGCGATCACATCGGCGATCGTGTAGTTGCGCACGTGGCCCATATGCAGCTTGCCGCTTGGGTATGGGAACATGGCTAGGCAGTAAAATTTCTCGCGGTTATCGTCACGTTTTGCCGTGTAAGCGCCGCTTGTAGCCCACTGGGCTTGTACGGCAAGTTCGATGTGCTCGGGATTGTATTCCTGATTCATAACGCTCTATCTGAATGGGTGCAAAGTGGGATAAACCCACGGGGCTAATAAGAGATCGTAATTGTAGCAGCAAAGGGGCTTTTAGTGCCCTGACCTAGTGCCGTGACCTGCGCGCGAAACTCAGCAGTATAAAGAGGCAGATAAGCAGCACGGGCCAGCTACCGGTCACCATGATCGGCGTATTACCTTGACGAGGCGTAATCTTGCCCTGCAGCAATGTTTCCACGGATTGATCGGTGGCTGCTTCAATATTGCCCGCAGGATTAATAATTGCCGAAACGCCATTATTGGTTCCTCGCAGCAATGGGCGGCCTGTCTCTAGCGCACGAAAGCGCGCCATTTGTAGATGCTGAAGCGGCCCAATTGAATCCCCAAACCAGCTGTCGTTACTCACGGTGACTAAAAAATCAGCCCCCCGGCTGTTTTTCGTCACAAAATCAGGATAAACAATTTCGTAGCAAATAAAGGGAGCAATTTGATGGCTTCCTGCCCACAGCACGGCTTGCTGCTCGGGGCCCGGCGCAAAGTTCGACATTGGCAGGTCGAAGAATTTGATCAGCCCTCGTAGCCATCGCTCTAAAGGGACGTACTCGCCGAAGGGCACTAGCTTTTGTTTGTGGTGTTCGCCATGCCCCAGGCCGATAGCCATAATGCTGTTGTGCCGGCCGGATGCTGCGCGTATGGGTATGCCCGTGATGAGTGTTGTCTCGGTCGCGATGGCGTGATCCCGGATTTCTCGGAGATAATCACTGACCTGGTGTCGATAAGCCGGTAATGCGGACTCCGGCCAAAGTAGAATATCGGCAGACGTGAAGGCGGGCAGCGAGGCTTCACGGTATTGATTAAGATGCTGGTTAAATAACCGTCGATCCCATTTTTCTTTAAGAGGAATATTAGGCTGGTAAATAGCCACGGTTAATACCTCTCCCGACGGCTGTGTCCACGACACATTCTTTAACCCTTCGCCGGCCGCCCCGATTATGGCGATTGAGGTCAGAGCTAAAGTCAGTAATCGACGAGCTTTACCGGATGCTAAAAACAGTGCAACGCAGGCACTGCCTAGGCCCACGAGCCATAACGACGCGCCATACACCCCAATGATGGGTGCCCAGCCAGCCACGGGCGTGTCGAGGCTGGCATAGCCTGCATACAGCCACGGAAAGCCAGTTAACAGCCAGCTACGCAACCACTCGAACAAAACCCAGAGCGCGGGAAAGGCGAGTAAAGCGGCCGACCAGCCGCGCGGCTTAAACCAACGCGCATAAAGGGCGCCTTGCACTGCAAACAAGATCGCAAGCCCTGAACAAAAGAGCGCAGTCAGAAGCGTCGCGAGCCAGGGGGGCGCGCCGCCGTAGACGTTTATCGAGACATAAACCCAAGAGGCGCCAACGCCGAAAAATCCGAGGCCGTAACGCCAGCCAAGCCAGACTGCGCCATGGGGTGTGTCACTGTGCAACAGTGCAGCGAACAGCGCTGAACTGAGTGGCACCATGATCCAAATATCGAAGGGGCTCAGGCCTAGGGGGAAAAGTGCGCCGGCAATAAGAGGCGCCAAAAACCGGAGCAACCCCGAGCCATGCCAGCTCATGAAGCTAGTCTTCCTGGCTCGTAGGCGTTACCCGCAAGCTCAGCAAGCGACGCTGATCGGCGTTAACAACCCGAAACTCAAAGCCATCAAACGTTGTTGTGTCATTGCGCGCAGGCACATGGCCGAAGGCATTCACAACCAGGCCGCCAATGGTGTCAAATTCTTCGTCGCTGAGCTCGACATCAAAATAATCATTGAAATCGTCGATGGGCGTTTGCGCCTGAACGAAATAATCCGAGTCACTGATCTTGCGGATATTACGTCCTTCGGCAGTATCAGTTTCGTCTTCGATCTCGCCGACAATCTCTTCGAGTACATCTTCAATAGTGACAAGCCCGGCAACACCGCCGTATTCATCGATAACAATGGCCATGTGATTTCGGTTCTGGCGGAATTCACGCAAAAGAACGTTTAACCGCTTACTCTCAGGTACCACCACCGTGGGTCGCATTAATACTCTGAGATCAAAATCGCTGTCACGACTGAGTATTAGCGGCAGTAAATCCTTAGCGAGCAAGATGCCAACGACGTTGTCGAGGCTGTCATCGATTACGGGATACCGTGAATGACCCGCGTGCACAATCTGTGGCAATGCTTCTTGAAGGTCTATATCCGCTTTGATGACGACCATTTGCGCTCGCGGAATCATGATGTCCCGCACTTGCATGTCAGACACCGACAGCGCGCCCTCCATAATTGTGCGGGCATCTTCATCAATAATTTCATTTTCTGCTGCTAGGCTAAGCACTCCCTTGAGGTCAGAGCGACTTTGAGGGACGCCAGAAAGAAAGTGGGTGAGTTTTTCAACCCACGATCGATCGTCGTTGTCGGTAGTATAAGAGTCGTTCACTGTGCTTAAGAATCCGTTACGCTGTAGTCAAAGTTGAGTGGTGTACATAAGGGTTAGGTAACCCTAATGCCTTTAAAATAGTAATTTCGAGTTGTTCCATTTGCTCGGCCTCATGGTCATCAATATGGTCAAAACCGAGTAAGTGCAATACCCCATGTACTGTTAAGTGAGCCCAGTGATGAGCTCCGATTTTGTGTTGCTCTGCGGCTTCGCGCACAACTACAGGTGCGCAGATGACGATATCGCCAAGCAAATCGCAATCGACGCTGTCAGGAATATCGGCAGGAAAAGACAGTACGTTGGTCGGACCTGCTTTAGCGCGGTAGGTATGATTCAGGTTGGCCATTTCATCTGAGCCATTAATACGCAGGCTTATCTCTGGCGAACTCGTCTGTGAAGCCACATACCCCGCGCCGTTGAGGGCTGCTTCGACCCAGCACCTGAAGCTTTCATCGTCAGGGCTTTCTATTCCTGGTTCACGATCGATGTGAATCAATGCCGTCATCGTTATCGTTGACCGCTAGTATCGGTAGCAGCTTCAAACTTGTCGTAGGCTGCGACCACGCGCTGTACTAAGGGGTGACGAACAACGTCTTTGTTGGCAAACCAAGTAAACGAAATGCCTTCGACTTGATCGAGTACTTGCGTGGCGTGGGTAAGACCCGATTGCTGACCGCGAGGTAGGTCGATTTGCGTCGCGTCGCCGGTGATCACCGCAGTGGAGCCAAAGCCAATACGCGTGAGAAACATTTTCATTTGTTCGCGGGTAGTGTTTTGGGCTTCATCGAGGATGATAAAAGCGTTATTTAGCGTTCGTCCGCGCATGAAGGCAAGCGGCGCGACTTCAATAATATTGCGTTCGAGGTACTTGGTGACTGTTTCAAAGCCCAGCATTTCATACAGGGCGTCATAAAGTGGCCGCAAATAAGGGTCGACCTTTTGGCTGAGATCGCCGGGTAAGAAGCCCAGTCGTTCGCCGGCTTCGACGGCTGGTCGAACCAATAATATTCGCCGTACTTCTTCGTCGATCAGTGCCTGCACGGCACAGGCCACGGCCAGATACGTCTTGCCCGTACCTGCAGGGCCGATACCAAAATTAATGTCATGCCGGCCGATTGCCTTTACATAGCCCAGCTGGTTGTGCCCTCGAGGTTTGATCGAAGCGCGCTTGGTGCGAATGATCACGCTGCCATTGGAATCGTCGCCGCTCCCAATATCGTCGTCGCCGGCATGCATCAGATGCTCGAGATCCGATTGCTGTAAAGACAGGTGTATGGTTTCTGGGCTGAGACCGACGCCATTTTTGACGTCGCCGTAGAGCGTATTCAGCAGTGCGGCAGTAGCATTGGCAGCGGGTACAGTGCCGCTCACCGTAAAGTGATTACTTCGGTTGCGAATGACGACGCCCAAGCGCTCTTCTATCTGACGCAGGTGGCAGTCTAGCTGGCCGCAGAGACCTGCCAGATGACGCGCGTCATTGGGCTCAAGTGTAAAGCTGATTTGTGAAGCCTGACTCGACTCCGCTTCTGGGTCGGTGGGCTGCATGTCGGTGTCCAACGCCTGTTTGGTCACTCTTGCTGTCTACGGGGGAAAGTAAGATACAGGGGTTTGCACGTGAGTCAACCTGCGAGAGGATGAAGGAATCACCCTCACACTTGGATGCCGCGCAGCGAATTAGGTAGCGCCTGCTCGATAACAACCTCGGTAAACTCGCCGATTATACTGTGATCGGTGCAGTGAAAATTCACGACACGGTTGTTTTCGGTCCTACCTGCGAGTTGTCCTGGGTCTTTTTTGGAGACGCCAGTCACGAGAACGCGCTGTTTTGTACCCACCATGGCATCGCTGATAGCGCGTGCTTGTTGGCTTATTCGGCTCTGGAGAATTTGCAGTCGTTGTTTCTTGACCGATTCCGGAGTTTCATCCGGTAAATCAGACGCCGGAGTGCCCGGACGCGCGCTGTATATAAAGCTAAATGAGTTATCAAAACCGATGTCTTCGATCAACTTCATTGTTGCAGCAAAGTCTTCTTCAGACTCGCCTGGAAACCCAATAATAAAGTCAGATGACATAGAAATATTGGGTCGAATTCGACGCAGCGCTCGAATTTTAGACTTGTACTCCAGTGCCGTATGGCCCCGTTTCATGGCCATTAGAATACGGTCTGAGCCGCTTTGTACGGGTAAGTGAAGGTGGTCGACGAGCGCTGGTATTTCCGCGTAACACTGAATAAGCGCATCGCTAAATTCTACAGGGTGGGATGTGGTGTACCGAATACGTTCAATGCCGGGCACTAAATTAACCAAGTGCAATAAGTCGGCGAAATCGGTAATTTCATTGAGATGATTATTGCCGCGGTAGGCGTTGACGTTTTGTCCGAGTAAATTGACCTCTTTGACCCCTTTTTCAGCTAGGCCGGCAATTTCTGCAATGACATCGTCAACCGGTCGGGACACTTCCTCGCCGCGGGTATAAGGCACAACACAAAATGTGCAGTACTTGCTGCAGCCTTCCATAATGGATACGAAAGCGCTTGGGCCATCGACTTTAGCGTCGGGCAGGCGATCAAATTTTTCGATCTCTGGAAAGCTAATATCGACAACAATTGGCTGACCGTCACGGCGCGTATCGATCATTTCAGGCAAACGATGCAGCGTTTGCGGGCCGAAAATGACGTCGACAAAAGGAGCGCGCTTGCCAATTTCAGCGCCTTCCTGACTCGCGACGCAGCCACCTACGCCTATGATCAAGTTGGGGTTTTTCTCTTTCAGGGGCCTCCAGCGGCCCAGCTGATGAAAAACTTTCTCCTGCGCTTTTTCGCGAATTGAGCAGGTATTGAGCAGCAGAACATCCGCCTCCTCGGCGTTGTCGGTGGTCACAAGACCATGGCTTTCACCCAGCAGATCTGCCATACGAGCCGAGTCATACTCGTTCATTTGGCAGCCATGGGTTTGCACGAACAATTTTTTCGGGGTGGCTTCGCTCACGGGGATTTGGTCATTCATTTGTATAAAAGGGAGGCAAGTATACCGATATTGAGACAGATCAACGAGATCTAGGCTGGCCTCAGTGGCAGTAAGTGGTAACATTGCGCCCCTTTTTATGTTCAGCGCCACCCGCAAGGGATGGCATCGAGGAGCGCATGGCTAGTCAGCCGGTCTACAAAGTGATTTTCCATAATGGGAACCAGGTGTTCGAGCTGTTTGCTCGACAGATTTATCAGAGTGATATGTGGGGTTTCATTGAAATTGAGGAGATGCTTTTTGGCGAGCGCTCACAGCTACTTGTTGATCCGTCAGAAGAGAAGCTCAAAACCGAATTTGCCGGCGTGAAGCGCAGCTATATCCCTCTCCAATCGGTGATTCGTATCGACGAAGTCGAGAAAGAAGGCTCGGTGAAAGTGACAGAAGGTTCGAGTGACTCCAAGCGCGGCAAAGTCACCAATTTTCCCATGTCCAGTGTGCCGCCATTCTCCGGCGGTGATGATTAATCGCGCCGATTTCGACGAGCTTGTAGCTGTATAAGTTGCATTAACAAAACAGCGTGGCTCAACTAATCGCCCTTAAACAGGGCCTGAGAATCCTAAATCACTAGGGTGCGTCGGCGACTAAAATCGCGCGCTGCGGGGCGGGGTAGCCTTCGATGGTTTTTCTGCTATCCGTCGGGTCTAAAAACTGAGCAAGTGAATGGAACGTCATCCAGTCAGTGCTGCGCTGCTCGTCCGCCGTGGTATAGCCGCAATCAATCAGTTCGACGTTCTGGAACCCAAGCTTTTTGAGCCAGCCTACGAGGGCGAGAGTACTTGGTAAAAACCACACGTTACCCATGCGAGAATATCGTCCAGCGGGGACAAGTACTGAATGTGCGTCACCGTCAATGACCAGAGTCTCCAGAATTAATTGCCCTCCGCTTATTAAGGCTTCCTTTAGCTCGTTAAGATGATCCATGGGTGAGCGCCGATGATACAAAACCCCCATAGAAAATACGCTATCGAACGCTTTTAGCGGGCGAGGTAAGTGTTCCATTGCGGCTGGCAAAACGTGGATATTGGGCTGTTGTAAGTATCGTTGTAATGCTTTGAACTGCAGAACAAAAAGCGGCGTCGGCTCAATGCCAATAACTTCATCGGCACCTGCGCCCAACATACGCCAGCAGTGATAACCGCTGCCACAGCCTACGTCCAGAACACGTTTTCCTGCAAGTGGTCTTAACCCGGGCAGCAGGCGATTCCATTTCAAGTCGGAGCGCCACTCAGTGTCAATATGAACGCCAAATAGATTAAAGGGACCTTTACGCCAAGGCTGTAAGCCACGTAAGGCACTCTCCAGCTCAGCCCGTTGGGCGTCACTTATTTCGCCGAGACAGCCGACCTCCGATGCATTGAGTTCGATGGTCGATGGAACGAGCTCGGGAAGCGAGCCCAACGCCTCTCGCCAGCGCGGTATATCACCGTATCTACTGGCCGACATGCCCCGCTCGAGCTGCTCGGCCAGCAGCAGGCGCCATGGTTCAAACGCTGTATTGCGCCAGCGTTCGTTGAGGGTGTCAAAATCGGCTTGTAACTCGGGCAGGATGGTCATGCTACGGCGATGAGCGAGGCAAAATTAAAGCACTGAAACCAGCACTCGCAATGGCGAAAGCCGACCTGCTTTAATCGCGCAAAGTGAGCGTCGCGAGTTTCAGGGATCAGCACGTTTTCAATGGCCTGGCGCTTTTTGGCAATTTCTAGATCACTGTATCCCTGGGCGCGTTTAAAGTCGTGGTGCATGTCGACCATGAGATCGTTCATGGCTGGCTCGCCGAGTTCGATTTTCTCTGAAAGAATCAATATATCACCCGGCTGTAAAGCCCCTCGCAGTTTGGTGAGCAGGGCTAGCCGCTTTTTGGGGGCAATGAATTGCAGCGTGTAATTCATAATAAAGACGCTCGCATTGCTGTATTCTTGCTCGGTAATGTCTCCCGCGATTAACTTAATGCGATTATCTGGCTGCTCTCGATCGAGAGTGACTCGACACTGACTCAGCATTGCCTCGGAATTGTCGATGCCAATCATTTCACAGGCATCGGTTTCGCTGTGGCGTGCGGCCGACAGTAACGATGCACCCAACGAGCAGCCAAGGTCGTAAATGCGGCTATCGGGCCGGGCGTGTCTAGCTGCGAGCAAGCCTGTCATTGCAATAACAGTGCTGTAGCCCGGGACTGAGCGTTGAATCATGTCGGGGAATACGCCGACGACCGCCTCGTTAAAAGTAAATAGCCCGGGATCCCCTAGGGTTTGTGCAAATAAATTGTCTCGAGGTGAATTCATGACAGTTGGTCAGTCTTGTTGGGTGAGAAAGATCGGTAAAAGTGGCGATCCATGGTAACAAACAGGCCCCGCTAGTGGCGAAGCATTATTCACTGAAGCATAATTGGCTTTCTTTTGTCCCCACCCTATCTAGAGACGCTCACATGTTCGACCATCTGCCCGTACTTCCGCCCGATTCTATTCTCGGTCTTGCCGCAGCCTGCCGTGCTGATGCTAATCCCAATAAGGTGGATTTAACGATTGGTATTTACATGGACGAGACAGGTTTGTGTCCCGTCTTTGACGCCGTCAAACAGGCGCAGCGAGCGCTTATCGATGAAGAGGTAACTAAAGCTTATATACCGCCTCAAGGTGATCAGGCGTTCGTCGATGGCATGACTGAATTAGTCCTTGGTGCCGAGCGATTGGCAGCTCGAAAAGGTGTAGTGGCGGCCATACAAACGCCGGGTGGTTGCGGGGCTGTGCGCTTAGGCGCCGAGGTACTGAAGGCGTCAAACTCAGGGGGTAAAGTATGGATCAGCGACCCCACATGGCCAGTACATATTCCACTGATTGGCAGCGTCGGTCTTGAGCTCACTGAATACCGCTACTACGACCCCCTAACTCACGGGGTGAATTTCGACGCCATGGTCGAAGATCTGAAAGGTGCTCAGAAGGGCGATATCGTGTTATTCCACGGTTGCTGCCACAACCCCAGTGGTGCAGATTTGAATGCTGAGCAATGGCAAGTCATGGCGCAGATGGCCGCTGAGCAAGGCTTCACTCCCATGGTCGATTTAGCATACCAAGGCTTCGGCGACGGGCTTGAGCAAGATGTCCACGGCTTGCGGGCACTTATCGATAATACGCCGGAAGTTGTAGTTGCCGCTTCATGTTCAAAAAATATGGGCTTGTACAGAGAGCGCACAGGTCTAGTGATCTTTATTTGTAAGGATGAGCGAGCAGCGGAAGCGACCGCCAGTCAGGCAAAATCGGCGGCACGCCGTATTTACTCTATGCCGCCCGCGCATGGCGCAATCATTGCTGGCCGTATTCTGAGTGATCCCACACTGCGCAGCAATTGGGAAGCTGAGCTCTCAGCCATGTGTGGTCGTATTAATACGTTGCGCGCCGATTTCCGAGATCGCTTGCAAGTGGCAACGGGTCGCGATTTCAGTTTTATCGCCAATGAAAAAGGCATGTTCTCGTTTCTTGGTTTAAGCAAGGAGCAGGCCCAGCGCGTCCGCACTGAGCGCGGTTTGTACATGCTCGATTCGTCGCGCATCAATGTGGCGAGCTTAAACAACCGCAACATCGATAAGGTCGTTGAAGCGGTTGTCTCCGTACTCTGATTGCGGGCTTAGCCCTCGAGTTCGGTCCATCGCTCGAGGGCGGCGTCTAGGGCTTCCGTCGCCTTAGCTAACTCAGCAAGCCTCTCTGTCACCACTTCTTGGTCTTGGCTATAAAAGCTAGGGTCAGCGATTTCAGCTTCTAGAGCGGCCTGCTTTGCTTCTAAGTCTTCCATTTGCTGGGGTAGAGCATCGAGTTCTCGCTGTTCTTTATAACTGAGCTTCCGCTTTGGTGATTCCGCTTCCTGCACTGAGCTCTCTGTTGAGGCCGTCGATGTTGTTGTGCTCGTAACGTTATCTCCAGCTCCGGAGGTGGCACCCTCGGCCACAAGTCTTCCGCCGCGAGCCTCCCAGTCGCTGTAGCCACCTGCTTGCTCATCGATGCTGCCATCGCCTTGCATTACCAGCAGGCTTGTAACGCAGCGGTCCATGAAATCTCGATCGTGGCTGACGAGTAGCAGTGTGCCCTGAAAATCCATAAGGATTTCTTCAAGTAACTCGAGAGTTTCGATGTCGAGATCGTTGGTGGGTTCGTCTAACACCAATAGATTTGCTGGCTTGGTAAACAGCTTGGCAAGAATCGCGCGATTACGCTCACCCCCTGACAAGGCTTTTACAGGCGTTCGCACGCGGTCGGGTGTGAATAAAAAATCCCCCAAGTAACTTATGGCATGGCGCCTCTTGCCATTGACCTCGATAAAGTCCTGCCCGCCACAGACGTTGTCGATGAGATTAGCTTCGGGATTGAGGTGGCCGCGGAGCTGGTCGGAGTAGGCGACTTCGAGTTTAGTGCCGACCTTAACGACGCCACTATCGGGAGCGAGTTCGCCGAGTAGTAATTTAACAAGCGTCGTTTTACCGATGCCATTGCGCCCAACAATACCAATGCGATCGCCGCGCTGAATAACCGTTGAAAAATTGCGCACGATTGGGCGGCCGTCGTAAGAAAAATTGATGCCTTCGACTTCAGTGACCACTTTGCCTGATTTGCTGGCATCTTCGATATCAAAGCTTGCGCGACCTGTGCGATCTCGTCGCTGGGCTCGCTGCTGTCGTAGCGCTTCAAGTGCTCGCACTCGACCTTCATTACGGGTGCGGCGTGCCTTAATGCCCTGACGAATCCAGACTTCCTCTTGAGCCAATTTTTTATCGAACAGGGCGTTGGCGCGCTCCTCTGCCGCGAGTTCGTGAGCCCGAAAATCGAGGAAGCCACGGTAGTCTCCCTGCCATACGGATAGATGCCCGCGCTCTAACTCGGCGATAGAGCTAACAACATTCTGCAAGAAGCGACGATCATGAGTTATCAGTACTAGCGCGCCCCGGTATGAGGCGAGCTGCTCCTCAAGCCATTCGATGGTGGGAATGTCTAAGTGGTTAGTCGGCTCATCGAGTAACAATATGTCTGGCTGGGTAACGAGCGCACGTCCGAGTGAAACCCGCCGCCGCCAGCCGCCGGATAACGCCTTAAGGGGGGTGTCAGCGGGTAAGTTGAGCTGCGAGATCACAGTTTCAACCCGCTGCTGTAATTCCCAGCCATTTTCAGCTTCCAGCGCTTGTTGAACATCAGCGAGCTCATCCATGTCGACGTCCATGCCCTGGTCAATCAGATGGTGATAGCGGGCTAACAATTTGCCTACATTGGCCAAGCCACTCGCAATGCTGTCGTAAACAGTTAAGTCTTCGGCTCCGGGTAGCTCTTGCTCGAGTCGCGCAAGGCGCGCGCTCGGCGTAATCCAGCGCTCACCGTCGTCTGGTTTTATTTCTCCAGAGAGCACTTTAAACAGCGTAGACTTGCCTGCGCCGTTGCGTCCTAGGAGCCCGAGACGGTCTCCAGCTTCAAGATTGAGGCTGATTTTATCGAGAATGACGTGCGTTCCGAAGTGCAGTTCCACCTGATCAAGGCGTAAAAGGGACATATTGATCTCCAAAAGTTGAGCGCGAAGTGTACGGCAGCGCCATAGCTCCCGTGAATTGGTTAAAATCCCACGCCATTAGAGAGGAGAAAGTGCTATGTATGGCCATATGACCGATACAAATGATCGCTGGATTGCCCGATGGCTTACGCTGTGTGCTGTGGTTATTTTTGGCATGATCCTGCTAGGTGGCGTGACACGTCTTACCGACTCGGGGCTGTCTATGGTTGAGTGGAGCCCGATTATGGGAGCTATTCCCCCGTTATCTGAGCAGGACTGGATCACGGCGTTCGAGAAGTATAAGTTGTACCCCGAATATCTAAAAATCAACTACGAAATGGATTTAGCGGGTTTCAAGGTGATTTTCATGTACGAGTACCTGCACCGAGTCTTAGGGCGTTTGATTGGACTACTGTATTTCGTACCCCTCGTATTCTTCATAATGAGAGGCATGGTTAAGCGTGGGCTGACCGTTAAGTTGTTGGCGCTATTTGTTATGGGTGGCTGCCAGGGCCTGTTGGGATGGTACATGGTGAAGAGTGGCCTCGTTGACCGCCCCGATGTCTCTCAGTATCGCCTCACAGCGCATTTGGGTCTTGCGATCGCGGTTTACGCCTTTATGGTTTGGTTAATTATCGGTTTGACGTCTCCGCACCGCGCAGTGCCACCGATAGCAAGCTGGCGGTCGCTATGGCTCGTGGGCCTCGTTTACCTCATGATTCTGTCGGGGGGCTTTGTTGCCGGCACCGATGCCGGCTACTCCTACCCCACGTGGCCGCTAATGGGGGACAGCTTCCTGCCTCCGGCGCTTTATGCCGATGGTTGGATTTCTGCTTTCGAGCAGGTAACCACGATTCAATTTAATCACCGAATGTTTGCGTATTTTATCGTCTGCGTGGTTGCGGTCGTCGCTGTGAGGAACCTGATGCTAAGTTCGGATACGCGTTTGCGCACCAGCGTGTACTTATTGCTGAGCGCCCTTACGGCACAAGTTGTTCTTGGGATTTCGGCTCTGCTGAGCCACATAGCAGTGCCCGTTGCCGCGGCGCATCAGAGTGGAGCGGTGGTGTTACTCACCGCCACGTTATTCTTCGCGCATGCGCGTATTACTGAAAAGTCCCGAATTTGAGAAGAACCTCGCATTTTCAGGCCTACTCCGGCCTAGTTATTACTCTGGGACACTGACATACTGCAAATAAGCCGGTACTTAATAAGCCGATCTTATTTGAGGGAGCTATGCAAAGCTCGGAGCACGATGTACTGCTGCAGTGCTTGATATTAGTTTGTCAGCACCACAGTTTGCCGGCGACGCCCGAATCACTGACGGCGGGTTTGCCGCTAAGTGAGGCAGGGCTCACTCCTGATCTTTTGACCAGAGCTGCTAAGCGTGCGGGTCTAAATGCGAGCATAAAGCCTCTCGACGTCAACGACGTGCCTAACGCCGTATGCCCTGTGGTGGTGCTATTAGAAGACAATAACGCTTGTGTTTATCTCGGACGGACTGCGTCGGGTGAGGCTGAGGTTATTTACCCTGCGCTCGTCAACTCACCGGTGACCGAGGATTACGAGGGTTTTCGCGCCAAGCAAACCGGCTTTGTGCTCATCGCTCGACCGCGTTTTCGCTTTGACAGCAGGGTCAGTCGAGCTGATTTTCGTCGCGACGGCCACTGGTTTTGGTCTGCCGTTAAAGAGAATACGCCGGTCTACAGAGATGTGCTCATCGCGGCGTTCTTCATTAATGTCTTTGCGCTAGCCTTACCGCTATTCACGATGAACGTCTATGACCGCGTGGTTCCAAACGCCGCCTTCGATACCCTGTGGGTTTTAGCCCTTGGTGTTTTCTTTATTCTGATCGCCGACGTCGTTCTGAAGACTTTGCGTGGGCATTTTTTAGATCTAGCGAGTCGGCGTGTGGACGTGGGCCTGTCGGCTCGAATCATGGAACATACTCTAGGTATGCGATTGGAACACCGGCCTGCATCGGTGGGGTCGTTCGCCGTAAACTTGCGTTCATTCGAAACGCTGCGCGATTTTATAACGTCTGCGACGATTACGACGGTGGTGGATCTGCCATTTGCAGTTCTGTTCTTTGGTGTAATTGCGTGGATTGCCTGGCCCATTTTGATTCCTGTTTTATTCTGCGTGGTGCTACTCCTCGCTTTCGCCTTTTACATGCGCCCGCGCCTGCAAAAACTCTCTGAAACAACTTATCAGGCCGGTGCGCTCAGAAATGCCACCTTGATTGAGTCGTTGGCCGGCATGGAAACTCTGAAATCTATGGGCGCTGAATCCATCATGCAGCGCAAGTGGGAAGAGACCACGCGTTTTTTAGCCGGGGTTGGTGTGCAGCAGCGATTGTCATCCCTTTCGGTGACGCACTTCACCATGTGGTGCCAGCAGCTGACATCTGTACTGGTTATCGTGACCGGTGTTTATTTAATATCAAAAGGTGAAATGACCATGGGCGGGCTGATCGCCTCGACAATGCTCGCTGGCCGTTCGATCCAGCCTTTTGGGCAGGTCGCCGGTTTAAGTACTCAATTCCACAACGCAAAGATTGGTATGACAAGCCTCGACGGTCTTTTCGCTACGCCGGTGGAGCATCGAGAGGAGGGGGCTTTTGTTTCCAGAGAGCATTTTAAAGGCGCTATAGAATTCAAAGGTGTTTCTTTTAACTACCCGAATGCTGAAACCCAGTCGCTGAATCAGGTTAGCTTAAAATTTAAAGCAGGCGAGCACGTCGCAATTCTTGGTCGAGTGGGCTCAGGCAAGTCGACGCTGACTAAGTTAGCGATGGGCCTTTACCAGCCTGTG
>ERZ807291.1190-NODE-1190-length-42979-cov-39.294078_pt1 | contig 42979 bp, 41 predicted proteins | sample MGYA00521257_ERZ807291 | MGnify/ENA primary metagenome ERZ807291 (study PRJEB31413, sample SAMN03169783) | marine metagenome | biome: Marine; feature: Water; material: Subsurface seawater | place: North Sea | collected 2011-04-28 | depth 1 m m ...
TACCAAGGCAATTCAAAAGAGGCTTTGAATTCTGCCATACGCATCATGAAGGAAAGCGGCGCCCATGCTGTAAAGTTAGAGGGAGGTCACGAAGTCAAGGAGAGCATTGAACGCATATTGACTGCAGGTATTCCCGTCATGGGCCACCTCGGGCTCACGCCGCAATCGATTTACAAGTTTGGCACTTACACCGTGCGAGCAAAGGAGGAGATGGAAGCGGACCAATTGCGCGCAGACACGAAGATGCTCAATGACATTGGTTGTTTTGCCGTTGTTTTCGAGAAAATCCCCGCGCATCTCGCACAAGAAGCCAGTGCTTCCGTCGCCTGCCCAACCATTGGCATCGGTGCGGGAAGCGGTTGCGACGGACAGGTCCTTGTATTGCATGACATGCTCGGCATCACGCAAGCATTCAGCCCCCGGTTCTTGCGCCGCTACCTCGACATGGGTGAACAAATGAACGGCGCCATTCAACAGTACGTGAAAGACGTGCGCAGCCGAGATTTCCCCAACGAATCGGAGCAATACTGAGCCACGTGCCATGAAGCACAAATCAGACGATCAAGGCTCATCCGATTCGCACACGTGGGCCCGAAAGCCCAAGGCACCCATTGTCATGAGCAACGTTGACAACCTGCAGGTGCTCTATGAAGACAATCATTTGATTGCCGTCAACAAGCGATCCTCTGACATCGTACAAAGCGACTCCAGCGGTGACATCACCTTGTGCCAGGTGGTGGGCGAATACATCAAGAAGAAATACAACAAGCCGGGAGATGCCTTCATCGGCACAGTCCACCGGCTCGACCGTCCGGTGAGCGGCGTCATTTTGTACGCACGCACGTCCAAAGCCCTGTCGCGGCTGACCAATCTTTTTCGATTGCGCGACATTCAAAAAACCTATTGGGCAGTGGTCCGCCCCGGACCGGAGCAACCCGATGGACACATCGTCAACTATCTGGAGAAAAACGAACGCATCAACAAAAGCTTCGCGTACAACCAAGATGGACCAGGTCGAAAGCAGAGCGAACTCACATACAGAGTAATCGGTCGTTCTGACCATTATTCGTTCGTAGAAGTAAAACCCAAAACCGGGCGGCATCATCAAATCCGCACGACATTGAGCAGTTTGAAGAGCCCCATCAAAGGTGACATCAAATACGGCGCCCGCCGCACCAACGATAACGCCTCCATTCATCTCCACGCCCGTCGCATTGAGTTCGTACACCCGGTCAAAAAGGAGCCCCTGAGCATCCTCGCTCCTCCCCCGGAAGATCCCCTTTGGAACGAGTGGCTGCGCGTCGAAAACAACTTGGTTTAAAACGTTTGGTAAAACGCGTTTCAATCGCTTTTTCACCTCACGTACCTGTGTATCTTTGCGGCCATGAGTACGCAACCAGAACACGTAAAATGCCTGATCGTTGGATCGGGACCCGCCGGATATACCGCAGCCATTTATGCCGCTCGAGCGGATATGAAACCGGTCATGTACCAAGGAATGCAGCCGGGCGGACAACTCACGGAAACCACCGAAGTTGACAATTTTCCAGGGTATCCCGAGGGAATCAACGGTCCACAAATGATGATGGACTTGGAAGCACAAGCCAAACGATTCGATACCGATGTGCGCACCGGATGGGTCACCGAAGTGGACTTCTCAGGACCGGTGCACAAAATCTGGGTCGGTGAAGGAACTGATCGGAAGGAAGTGCATGCAGATTCGGTGATCATCTCAACAGGAGCGTCAGCCAAATGGTTGGGACTTGAATCCGAGTTGCGCTTGCGTGACGCCGGAGGCGGAGTCAGCGCCTGTGCTGTCTGCGATGGGTTTTTCTACCGCGGCCAGGATGTGGTGATCGTTGGAGCCGGTGATACAGCCTGTGAAGAAGCGAGCTACTTGGCAAAGCTTTGCAAGAAGGTGACCATGCTGGTGCGACGCGATGAAATGCGGGCATCCAAGGCGATGCAAAATCGCGTGCTGGGCATGGAGAACATTGAGGTACTCTGGAACACCGATACCGTTGAGGTCCTGGGCGATGAAGGTGTGGAAGCCATTCGGGTACGCAACAACCAAACCAACGCAGAACATGACATTCCCGCCACAGGATTCTTTGTGGCGATTGGCCACAAGCCCAATACCGATGTATTCAAAGGCTGGATTGATCTCGATGAGCAAGGCTACATCAAATACGGCGAACCCGGTACCTCACGCACCAATCGCGAGGGCGTATTCGTCAGCGGTGATGCCGCGGACAAAACCTACCGCCAAGCCGTTACCGCTGCGGGCACGGGATGCATTGCAGCGTTGGACGCTGAGCGATACCTCGCGGCCAAAGGCATTCACTGATCTTTACAAGACTCAAATAAAAAGCCCCCTGATGCAATGCATCAGGGGGCTTTTTTAATGCCATTTACAACGGGCTATTTTCCTCAATCCGAGGTCAGATTAAAACCAACGGATACCGTGACCCGCATGCCTGTATTTCGCTCTTTGATATCATCTTTGTTTGCATCCCAATAGTCGCTTGTATTCAAGATGTCACCAATTGCAGAATCCTTGGGACCTTGCTTGTCTGGCACAATTGAAATATTGATCGGCATATTAAAATCTCCCTTTCGGATGTTATATCCTGCTGCAAAAACAAAGCCCAATCCTGATGCAGATAAATTGGGTCCGGTCGCAAACTCAAAGCCTCCTTGCCCACGTACACCAACCAAACTTGAAAAACTTGGCAAGAACATTCCCTTTTCCATTCCTCCCACAAACGCTACCCACTCTACCAGTCCCACAATTGGACCTCCAGAGTCTGCAAAACGTGTTTCCCATTGCCATCCATACTGAGTGGTGTAGGTAAAGGGAAGACCAGTGCCAAATTCGCTGTATTCCGTACTGTCCATCTCATGGACGCGATTCAAAACCTGAGATGTACTGCCATCTCCGATGTAGGTGAATCCAAATCGAGGACCTGTAAGCTTGCTTACTTCAGAAATTGAACCTGTCTCACCGGGCGTTTGGGCAAAGCCCAACGTTGAGAAAATCATCGCCACCAATAAGTAAACGCTCTTTTGGATATTTTTCATGTGGCGAATATAAACCAAATGGGATAACGCAATTTTCGCAGAGGATCAAAGAGGCAAGAGAACAACACCCGAATTCTTGCGTTTCTAATATCAGAAATCGTTCCCTATGTCCATTCCGAAGCAAGAAGAAACCTTCTACCCTTTACTCGATGTTTTGTCACACGGCAATCCCATGTGGTACGAAGCAATGCGCAAAGAAGCCAAGCAAAAGCACTTCATGCATTTGGATTCCATCGACCTCATCGCTACCCATAGCAATGGCCAGCCTTTGCTTCTCAACCGCATGGGTTGGGCCAAAATCAATTTGTGTATTGCGGGATTCATTCGAACGCCAGTGCGGGACGCAGTGCAAATCACCGAGGCCGGATTGGCCATTTGGGAGCGAGGCTCATGCGATTGGGATGACCTCTATGCCACTGCGGCTTGGAGGCAAAAAATGGGGTCAGAATTGCCCTATTGATGTGAATTTGGCAACCGAAAAACCGGCACATTAAAAAAGCCCTGCAACCGTCTGCAAGGCTTTTTCTAGGGTGGCTAATGGGGCTCGAACCCACGACCCCTGGTACCACAAACCAGTGCTCTAACCAGCTGAGCTATAGCCACCGTTTACCCCAAAGGGTGCGCAAAGATAATTGGAGTTTTTGAAAGTCCTACATCAATCGACGAGAAAGCGCAACGGGAAGCAAGGGCAATTGAATGATCCTACCGGTGCTGCTCAATCCATTCAATCAGCGTCCTTCGATACCAGGAAGGCGTCTCCGGCTCTTTCCATGTCGTACGGCAATCGCCTTTCAATCGGACATCCAATGGCTTCCGTCTCAGCGGGAATGACTGATTCCCCTGTCAATGCTTGCTCCACGGCAAGCGCCAGATCGGCACTTTTCGGCTGGGAACGGTGCTTGCCGAGTGCATAATACAAGTCATTCACTCGACCACGATAGACCAATTCACCTTCGGGACTCACCAGTACCGCCTCGGGCGTATATCGAGCTCCTACCGCCTCCGACCAGCCCAATGTGTCTTTCGCCAGAGACCAGCTCACACGATAACGCTCAGCAAATGTTGCAATTTCGGCTTCTGTAACCGTTGGATTCGGAAACCAGCCCACCATTTCTACTTCACCTGGATACTCCCGCTCCCACTGCTCATTGAGCGCGTTCAGGTAAAATGTATAATCTTGACAAATTGGGCAAAGTGGAGCCAAAAAGACCCAGACTTTCCACATATCAATCTTGAACTTGAATCATGTGACTGCGCACGAGCCCCGTTGAGGTGGTCAAGCGGTAGAAATAGGTGCCCGCATTCAATGAAGGCAATGCAAATCGCTGCTCGTGATGTCCCGCTGACTTGTGCCTTTGAGGCATGATGTTTTGCACCTCCCTGCCCCGCACATCCAACAGATCAAGTGTAACAGCGTCCGCATGATTGAGGTGGTATCCAAACGTTACCGTTTGGCCTTGACGGGCTGGATTGGGCCACGCTGGAAACAAATTATCCGCAGCGTATACAATGCGCGTATCCTCGTCAGGCACCGATAGGCTGATGTTTTCATCCCCAGGCATGTAGTCCACAAATTGCAGGAACATTACGAACATCTCATCGCCAGTCAGGTCACCCCAAGACGTCCATTGTGGTGGATCGTTCGGGTTGTTTGGGTTGTCTGAGGTGTTGTCGTACGTGCAATAGCCATGAACCTTATAGCCTGCTGGGATGTGCTTCAAACTCGGATAGCTAAAAATCCCTTGCCAATTGAAATCCCATTCTGGAATAGAAATGAGAGGAATGGTATCGTTGCCGTCACCGGAAACAGCATACACTTCCCAAGATTGTCCGAGCAAATGGCAGTGCGGCGTAATCGACAACAAACTCATGTCACTCGTCACATTGTAAATGCCATGGAACGTTTCTACTTGATTGGGGGCTATGAAAAATGGCTCGGTCAGGTTGTTCACCGTCATCAATGCCAAATCGACCTCACGTTGAATGGGTTCTTCTGCAAAGAACAAATTGATTTCCGTCACATCTGACTCCTCCACTGGGGTCGGTCCGTAATGCATCTGAAGCAGCAATCGGCCATCAGGCCCGATGGTTTTTCCAATGGTCGGCGGAAAATCTGTCGGTGGCGTCCCCGGCACCCAGCCGCCAAAAAGGAAGTCTTCAACATTCACTCCGTAATCTCCAAAACTCTCATACCCGGGAGCATCGTCTTCGGCATCCAATTCCTCCGCTCCAGCGATGGATACAGCACTCTCGGTATAGGCAATGAGGGCATGGTGCGCGATGGCTGAATTGCCCGTTCGAATCTCCACCGCTCCGATTTCCGTTTCCTCTTCGACCCCGGTCTCCAAAACAAAAACTTGGTACTGCTCCGTCATGTCTCCACCGTGCACATATGGCTCCGGCATGGAAACGACCAAGTCCGGCTCGCCGATCTGGCTTCCTTCTGGAAAATCAGGCAAACCCGGATTTAGCGCTGAGTCCCCCTCTGGCATTCCCGCCTCGTACCAATCCGCCAACACCTGAATCTGATCTTCTGTCAGAAAGCGCTCGCCTCTCAACGAAGCATACTCAACATCCGGCGTCCAGGGCGGCATATAGCCCGTCGATGTCACATAAGAAATAAAAGCCGCTTGATTCGCTACCTCCTCATACGTGGTGAACGGCATCGGACCTATTTCACCCACCCGATGGCACTCTGTGCAATTTTGATAAATGATGGGCGCGACATCCGCATGGAAGGTTGGAGCCTGCGACCAAACTGGTGCAATGCCGAGTGACAGAAAAAAGGCAATGAGGAGCGTAATACGATGCATGTTCTAAAAGTAAGGATTCCTGCCAATTTAGAGGCAAATTTTGCGTTTCGGTTTAATCAAAAACCTTGCGACCTTTGGCACTATGCCCGAAACGCCTGATCATTCTTTGCGCATTTTGCATTTGGCTAGCTGGTATCCCAGTGAGGTCCACGGCACCTTGGGCAACTTTGTGAAGCGTCACATAAGCGCAATATCATCGGTGCATTCAGGTGAAGTTTGGTACGCCGCGCCCTCTCCTTTCGACCAGTCCGTCCCTCAAAACACCCACACGGATTGCGGAAATTTTCAGGAGCGCATCGTCTATTTCAAAGCCCAAAAGCCTGTGGTTCGAGGGACGACCCGCACTCTTTTGAATCTGGCAGAGCAAAACGAAGGTCAGCCGTTTGACGTGGTCCATTTGCACGTGGCCTATCCCGCTGGAAAAGCTGCACGAACCTTGGCCCGCCGCTGGGGCATTCCACTCGTTGTCACGGAGCACTGGACAGCGTACCATGAAGAACAGCGGAACACATTGCCGTTTTGGCGCAGGTGGTCCATGAGACAGACGCTCAAACAAGCTCAATTGATTTGCCCAGTCTCTGAGGACCTGGCCCGAAGCATTCAAAACTTTGGAGCGGCATCGCGGTTTTGCGTGGTACCCAATGTGGTGGACACCGAGTTATTTCAACCGGAAACCGCCCCGGCCCATTCGGCTGAACACCCGTTTCAATGGCTGCACATCAGCTCCTTATCGGATGAACAAAAAAACATCAGCGGCATGATCCGTGCCATTCAGAAACTGCGCCAACAAACCGCGGCGAATGAAACGTTTGAAGTACAAATCGTCGGGGATGGCAACCCCGAACCGCATCAAGCGTTGGTCGACGCGTTGGATCTGCAGGACTGCATCACGGTGCACGGCGAAGTCTCGCTTGAAGAGGTAGCCGAAAAAATGCGAACCGCTGATGCATTGCTGCTCTTTAGCCGTTATGAGAATTTTCCATGCGTCATTCCAGAAGCTTGGGCCAGCGGCATTCCTGTCCTTTCCACCGACGTTGGCGGCATCCGAGAGCACCTCACTGAAGACCGAGGAGAATTGATCGAATCGGAAGATGAGGCGGCCTTGGCAAAAAGCATGTTGCACTGGATGCAAAGCCCTAACACCTTTAACCAAGAGGACCTCCGCACCCATGCCATGAAGCACTTCAGCATGGCCGCAGTGGGAAAGGCATACAGCGATGTGTATCGCGAAGCGGTTGAATCCATGAATCCGCTACAGGCATGACGTCCGCCTCACAAACCCGAACAGAGGATCGGCATGCACTCATCAGTCGCATATTGCTTTTGGTATTCACAACGTCCATCATTCTCTTGAATTCCCGCACCCTCGGCGCGAGCGGACAAGGTGAAATCGCCTGGATCCAACTTGGTATTTTGGTAGTCACTGGGCTCAGTGGCTTTCTGGCCGGCGGCACCGTCGTTTTTCTCCAAAAAGAAATGTCCGTTTGGAACACACTGGTCCCGGGACACCTTTGGCTCGCATGTTCCGCTCTGATCGGAACAGGGGTCGGCACAACCCTATCGTTTTTACCAACCAGTCACTTCGCAATCATCGCTGCAAGCGGTTGGATGCAAGGAGCGATCATCTTTCACGGCCAGGTGCTCTTAGCGGAGCAGAAAATCAAATCCCACAATGCACTGCAGGTCCTCCAAGCGGGAGCACTCCTGCTAATCCTTGGCGTACTTTTCAGCATCACGGAAGCACCTGATGTGGCTGATTTCTTAAATGCACTCGCCGCCAGTCTCTGCATCGCACTCGTGGTATCGGTGGTGCTCGTTATGCGCCAAGTACCTCGGCCCGCTGCAGCCGACCGCGTGGCCCCTCTTCCTGCAGCGCGGCGCCTTTGGGCATTCGGACGGGCGGCGCAAACGGGAGCCGTATTGCAAATGTTGACCAATCGCGCCAACTTGAGCCTACTGGCACAGGCGCCTGCAGGTGTCGCCGCTTCGGGCATTTATTCCATTGCTTTCTACGGTTTGGAAGCCATGTGGCTGATTCCACGCGCACTCGCGCCGCTCGTATACACCCGGACGGCAGCAGAAACGGGACGGAATGAACGGTTGGCCCACACCCGAAAACAATTGCAGCGGGCCCTTATCGGCACCGCGGCTTCATTGGCAGCGGCTTTGTTCATTCCCGAAAACATCTACAGCTGGGTTTTTGGATTCGATGGAATTCGACCGGTTGTGGTGGGCTTGGCTCCAGCGGCCATCGCCGGTGCTTTTTCATCCATTGTCGCTCACCATCTTTCGGGCATTGGTCAACACCGATGGAATGCCTGGACTTCCGCAGCTGGATTGATCAGCTTGTTAGGGTTGGCGGCGATTCTCATTCCAGAGAACGGAGCCGTTGGCGCTGCATATGCTGCATCGGGCGCGGCCATTATTCAGGCCGCAGGCTTGTTGATTGGATGGTCGAAATGTGAATCTACGTCCGTTCGAAAACTGTTTTCTTAGTCGGCTATTTTGGGTTCAGCCCAAATGTCCCAGGTCATCCACTGCAGGCGGCCGTTTGGTTTCGAATCCTTCCGCACGTTGAAGCCCTGCCAGTCTTCCCATGGCAACGTCCCGTGCTTCCAAATGCGCCAAAAATTCTGGGGTGCTGATGGGGGTCTGAGGTCCCATTTCCTCAGCATATGCCTGATGAAATTGGGTCGCATATGCCGCAATCGCTTTGGCCTTCACCTTCTCAAAACCCTCAATATTCACGACAATGGTCGGCTCCCGCCATCGGTCCTGTATGCCGTGATAAACGGCCTGTGGCCGCCAAGGCAATTGCGCCACGCCTGAATCGGTGTCTACCGTTTCAATTTTCACAAGACCGCTCAAGAATGCCGCACGATGAATCAATTCTGCTCCGCGGCCATGGTCGGGGTGGCGGTCGTCCAATGCATTGGCCAAAACGATGCGGGGACGCAAGCGCCTCAGCACCTCAATAACCGTATGCAACGACCGCTCATTTACTTCGAAAAATCCATCGCCCAAGTTCAGATTTTCGCGGTGTTCCGCACCTAATATTTCTAGGGCGACTGCGGATTCGCTGGCGCGCGTCGCAGCCGTGCCGCGGGTTCCCAACTCACCTTGGGTCAGATCTACAATGGCCACCCGTTTGCCTTGTGCCACCGATTTGGCCAAGGTGCCTCCTGCGTACAATTCCACATCATCGGGATGCGCACCAAAAGCACAGAGATCATAAATTGAGCCAAGCGTTTCCATATTGCAAAGGTAGCGTTTCGATTGAGCCAATCGAAATCCAAACGATTTCCATGTTCATGTTGAACATCCCACAAATCAATGTTGTTTTGCATCCATGGAGCACGAGATACCCGCCCACGATTCTGATGCCTTAGTAATTGGCGCAGGTTTTGCCGGAATTGCCGCCGCCACGCAACTTGCCGCGTTGGGCAGAAAGGTCACCGTTTTGGAACGCCACGACCACCCCGGTGGACGGGCAAGGGTTTTTCACGAACAGGGATTCACCTTTGACATGGGGCCGAGTTGGTACTGGATGCCTGATGTGTTTGAAGCATACTTTGCCAAGTTCGGAAGCGATGTAAACCAAGAGCTCGACCTCGTTCGGCTGGATCCATCATACACCGTTTGGTTCAAGGATGGTCCGGTAGACATCGCCGCCGATTTGGAAACGCTCAAAGCCACCTTTGATTCGATGGAAACGGGCGCTGGCGCTCGGCTCCAAGCTTTTTTGGATGAAGCCGAAGTGAAGTATGAAATTGGCATGAACAACTTCGTGCGAAAACCGGCCCACAACGTCATGGAATTCGCGACATGGGAAACGTTGCAACAGTCTACAAAACTGACGCTCTTGAAGAGCTTCAGTGCCCACGCTCGGAATTATTTCACAGACGAACGTCTGCTCCAGATCATTGAGTTTCCGGTACTGTTTCTGGGGGCAAAACCGGAAAAAACGCCTGCGTTGTACAGCCTGATGAACTATGCCGACACGGTACTTGGCACCTGGTACCCCATGGGAGGCATGCACGAAATCGTGCGGGCAATGGTCCGAGTGGCCGAAAAACTCGGCGTCGAATTTCGATGCAACGCCGATGTAGCAGAAATCACTGATAACGGCAAAACGGTCAGTGGCGTCCGTTTGCAATCGGGGGAAATGCTCGGTGCCAAATCCGTAATTGCTGGAGCTGATTACCACCATGTAGAGCAAACGCTTTTGCCAGCAAAATGGCGGCGTTACGACGCGCACTACTGGGACAAGCGTGTGATGTCGCCCAGTTCGCTGCTCTTTTATGTGGGCGTGAACAAACGCGTCCCCAAATTGCAGCACCACAACCTCTTTTTCGACACGCCATTTGGACCGCACGCCGAGACGATTTACGACTCGAAAACATGGCCCGAAGACCCGCTCTTTTACGTAAGTGCGCCATCGACTACTGATCGAGGAGTCGCTCCCGAAGGCCATGAAAATTTATTTTTTCTGATTCCCCTCGCTCCTGGACTGGACGAACAAGCCGGCCAACGAGATGCCTATTTCAATGAAATGTGTGATCGACTGGAACGGCACATTGGCATGGATATTCGTCCACACATTGTCTACAAGCGCGGATTTGCACACCGCGAGTTTCAAGAAGATTACCGGGCATTCAAAGGCAATGCATACGGACTCGCCAACACGCTGAAGCAAACGGCGTTTTGGAAGCCAAAGATGAAGAGCAAACTTCCGGGACTTTATTTCACGGGACAATTGACCACACCGGGTCCTGGTGTGCCTCCAAGCCTCATCAGCGGCGAAGTGGCTGGGGTGGAAGCACACGAATGGATGAATGTGCACGCAGATCCATTCGATTGAACCAAAAGTGCCTTACATTGGTTAAAATCCTATGGATGCTCTGAAACTATATGACCGCGTGTGTGCCGAGTGCAGTGTGCTCACCACAAAAGCATACAGCACCTCATTTTCCTTGGGCATTCGGTTCTTGGGCAAGCCGCTGAGGCAGCCGATTTATTCCATCTACGGTTACGTCCGATTTGCGGATGAAATCGTTGACACTTTCCACCATGCAGACAAGGGAACACTGTTTGATCGGTTCAAAGAAGAAACCAATCGAGCCTTGGAAGAAGGCATCAGCCTCAACCCCATTTTGCACGCATTCCAGCAAGTCTTCCACCAATACTCCCTGGACAAAAAACACGTTGATTTGTTTTTACAAAGCATGGAGTGGGACCTCAACCGCGCGAATTATGACCGCATGGGTTTTGAGCAATACATCGTGGGATCGGCAGAAGTGGTTGGCCTGATGTGCTTGAAAGTTTTCGTCAATGGTGATCAAGCGGAATACGACCGGCTTCGTCCTTTTGCAGAGCGTTTGGGGGCTGCGTTCCAGAAAATTAATTTTCTCCGGGATTTGAAGGCGGACTATCAAGAAATGGGTCGTTCGTATTTTCCAAACTTGGATTTGACACGGTTTGACGAAGCAACGAAGCGCGTCATAGAAGACGAGATTGAAGCCGATTTTAAAGAAGCTTACAAAGGCATTATCGAATTGCCTCGCAGCAGCCGCCTCGGTGTCTACATTGCGTACATCTACTACCTGAGGTTGTTCCAAAAAATCAGGAGTTTGCCCAGCGAGCGTATCCTCGAAGAGCGCATCCGTATCCCCAATAGCCGGAAAGCAACACTCTTCGTAGGCTCCTATTTACGCCACAGCCTGAACATGCTTTGAAATGAAAAGGTGGGCTGTTTTAACGTTTTGTTTCGCCTCCGTTGTCTGCGGTGCCTGGGGCCAGGCCATTGAAAAAGTTGCCGCCCCGGAAGGCCATGCCGCTGTTTTATCGGCTTATCGGAAAGCATGCCTTACCCCAGCAAACGTCGCCACCGTGATGAACTTTGATTCCCTTGCCGTGCTGTACCTCGCGCAAAACCCCGAATCTGCCCTCGGTCAAGGGATGAAATCCACCGCGCAACTCATGCTCGCCGAATCCATGTGGAATCCCATCGATAAGCTCTCCCAATTTCAAGCATGGCAGCCGCAATTGGAAGAGGCCATTGCGGCCCAACCGTCTGACCCCGACTTGCGGTTCTTTCGATTGTCCGTGCAATACAGCGTTCCCGCTTTGCTTCAATATGACGCAGACATGGAGAATGATGCCGAGATGGTCAGGAAAGCACATGCCAGCGGGCACTGGTCCAATCAACCGGAGCACGAAACATTTGTGACTGATTTCTTAAACCAACTTTGACATGACCATTCCCAACGAAAGCACTCCTCGGACGCGAGAGGAATTGCGCACCACCGGCGAAACCGTGGTGCTGGTCAATCCACAGGATCAGGCAATTGGCACCATGGAAAAAATGGAAGCCCACCGGAAAGGGCGACTGCATCGAGCTTTTTCATTTTTCATTTTCAATAGCAAAGGCGAATGGTTGCTTCAGCAGCGCGCGCACGACAAGTACCACAGCGGCGGTCTATGGACAAACGCATGCTGCAGCCATCCGCGCAGTGAAGAATCGGCCGCAAGCGCTGCGACACGCAGACTCCAGGAGGAGATGGGGTTGTATTGCCAAGCAAAACCACTGTTCCATTTCATTTACCGCAGCGAATTTTCGAATGACCTGATCGAGCATGAGTTGGACCACGTCTGCGTAGGATACTCAGATCAATTGCCCGCGCCCAATCCACAAGAGGTGGCGAACTATCGCTACCTAACCACTGCGGAGCTGGAGGCTGAAATGAAGCGTTCACCTGAAAACTTTACCGTTTGGTTCCGGATTTGTTTCCAGCAAGTGAAGGACAAATTGGCGGCGCTCCAACAGACCGCATAACCTTGAAAAGAACGCACCAAGCCATCGTTGTTGGAGCGGGTGTTGCAGGTCTCGCGGCGGCCATTCGATTGGCCGCGAAGGGGCACCGCGTTCGGCTCTTTGAAGCCGCCGAGGAGCCCGGAGGAAAACTACGTGAACGGAGGGAAAAAGGATACCGTTTTGATCTTGGTCCCTCGCTGTTCACTTGGCCACAATTGGTGCAAGAATTGGACGATTTCGCCCGCGTCAATCGGCCGGAACTCGAATTGCCCGCCCCCTTTGCATTTGAAACGTTGGACCGTTCCACGCATTATTTTTGGGAAGATGGCAAGTCCATGGTGGCTTGGTCCGATCGTCATGCGTTCATTCAAAGTGCCAAAGAAGCATTTGGTTCGGAAGCGGATGCGCTCGAATCACACATCCGACACAGCGGCCAGAGCTTCGAGGCTACGCGCCAAATATTCTTGGAACAGAGCCTACACGAGTGGAGAGGAAGCGGCAAGTCGGCTTGGCGAGCTGTTCTTCCATTTGTGCACCGTTTGCCTTGGCTCGGAACCTTGCACCGGTGGAACAAGCGACGATTGAAAGAACCGCACTTGGTGCAACTGTTTGATCGTTATGCAACCTACAACGGATCTGATCCGCACCGAGCTCCTGCCATGTTGCACGTAATCCCCCACTTGGAACATGGCCTGGGAACGCATTTCCCCAAGGGTGGCATGCACGGAATCACGCGGCACCTGACCGCTCTCGCGGAAGCCCTCGGCGTCGAGATTCAATGCAATGCTCCGGTTGCTCGAATCGCTCATGAATCAGGCAAGATCAAAGGCGTCACCCTCGAAAAAGCCCCAGGTGAGATCATTCCTGCTGACTTGGTGATTTCGAACTCAGATGTGCACCCGACTTACCGAAAATTATTGGCCGATCTGCCCGCACCGGAAAAAATCCTGCGGCAAGAGCGCTCCACGAGCGGCGTCATTTTTTACTGGGGTGTCCAAGGTGAACACCCCAAATTGCACTTGCACAACATCCTCTTCAGCAACGACTATCGGAAAGAATTCGAGGCCATCCGCAAAACCGATGCGCCCGGCGATGACCCTACGGTGTACATCAATATATCCTCCAAAGTCCAGCCTACCGATGCGCCCGACGGATGTGAAAACTGGTTCGTCATGGTCAATGTCGGTGCCAATCCGGACCGAGTGGAAGACTTGATTCCGGAAATACGCCGACGGGTGCTGGCCAAAATTGAGCGTACCCTTGGAACGGACATCGCGCCCCTCATTGCGTCAGAATTCACGCTTACGCCCAAGGGGCTTCAAGACCGCACCAGCTCGTGGCGCGGCGCACTCTACGGAGCGAGCTCGAATAGCACGTTGGCGGCATTTCTGAGGCACCGCAATCGATCCACTTTGCTCAAAGGACTATACTTTTGCGGCGGAAGTGTGCATCCGGGCGGAGGCATTCCTTTATGTTTGTTGAGCGCACGAATAGCCACTGAACTCACCGATTCATATTCATGACCCAACCCACCAGTTTTGAACGGCATTGGATCCCGCGAATCATGCTCCTGTTGCATGCGGTAGGCGTTCTGGGAATCTTGGCGGGATACGGAAAGTTCTTCTTGGACTTCACCGCTTCCAATCTACTGGTCAACGGATTACTTGCGGCATGGATGGATTGGAATGACCGACACTGGACTTGGTTCGTAGCCATCGGAGGCGGATTGGCTGTGGAAATTGTGGGGGTGCAAACCGGAATGCTCTTTGGTGCCTATGCCTACGGTGATATTCTAGGGCCCAAAGTAGCGGGTGTTCCCATTATTTTAGGGGCCCTGTGGTGGATGTCCCTGCTCGGGTTTGGACACTGGTCCAATCGAATCATGGCGCAGTGGCTCTCACTCAAGAATAAAGCAGTCCATCGCATTGTACGCGCCTTGATCACAGCGTCGCTGATGACCGCCTTGGACGGATTGATTGAGCCCGTCGCCATTCGCGCAGGCTGGTGGGCCTGGGACGGTGTGGACGTTCCTTGGAGCAATTATGCGACCTGGTGGGTGGTGGCTTTTGCTTTTCACTTGCTGCCAATTAAAAAAAGCAAAAACATCGGAGCGGGACTTCTTGTTGCCATCTTTGTATTCTTCTTTCTGTTTTTGAACTGGTTTCCATGGACGCGTTAAATTTCCTCTCATCCGCAGGCATCGTCATTGGCACCTTCGTCGCTATGGAAGGTGTGGCGTGGTTTGCCCACAAATACCTCATGCATGGCACCATGTGGTTTTTTCATGCCGATCACCACGTGCATGAACCGGGTTTTTTTGAAAAAAACGATGCGTTCTTTCTGATTTTCGCCATTCCGAGCGCGTGGTGTTTCATCACCGGATCCATGGCGGGAGGTGACTTTCGCGTGTGGATTGGCACGGGCATTGCCGCGTACGGCCTGGCCTATTTTTTGGTCCACGATGTTTTCATCCACCAGCGTTTCAAGTGGTTCCGCCGCACGGAGAATGCCTATTTCATGGCCATTCGGAAAGCACACAAGGTGCACCACAAGCACCTGACCAAAGAAGAAGGCGAATGCTTCGGCATGTTGTTCGTGCCAAGGAAATACTGGATTGATGCGAAGCGCGCGATGGAATTGAAACGAAATCCTAGCAATCCTCGGACGTTATGATGGAAAGTGGAAACCTACACGGGCTTTATCTCATGGTCGATTTGGCCGTTTTGGCCCTTCCCTTCTTGCTCAGTTTTGACAAAAAGGTCTCCTTCTACAAGGAATGGAAGTACTTCTTCCCCATCAATTTGGCCGTTGGTGCTTTTTTCATTGCCTGGGATGTTTGGTTCACGAACGCTGGAGTTTGGGCATTCAATGCAGACTATTTGCTCGGACCCACATTATTCGGGCTTCCCATCGAAGAATGCCTGTTCTTCTTCTGCATTCCCTATGCCAGTGTTTTCACGTATTTCGCCCTGCGCGCCTACGTCAAACGCAACCCACTCCAAAACGCCGACAGCACGCTGAATATCGTTGGAATCATCATCTGCTTCCTGTTGGTTTGGAATTTTAGCGATCGATGGTACATCGCCATCACCTCCTTCTTGACCCTATTTGGTTTGCTATGGACGTTGAAACATTACAAGCCTTGGTCGGCGGATCTCTGGCTCGCGTTTTTCGTTTTGCTTTTCCCATTCATCCTTTCGAATGGGATCCTCACGGGATTGGATTTCACTGCCTATCCCCTGCTGCATTCAGACGCCTCCATCATCCATGATCAAATCGTTTGGTACCACCCGGGACACAACACGGGTTGGCGCATCTTTTCCATGCCTGCCGATGACTTGGTTTATGGATTCTTGTTGATTGGAATGCACGTGGCGGGAATTGAGGCCATGAAAGCCCGTGCTGCGCGTCTCGCGGGTGCGGAATGAAAAGAGTTCCTATGGAGTTGCGCTGAACGCAAATGTTCCGACAATCGGACGGTGATCGGATAACGCCACATCCGCCGTCTCATATGACTCACAGGCCAATTCAGGGCTATGCCACATCTGATCGATGCGCAAAAAAGGCAAATCCCCTTGGTAGGTCCCACCCAAGGCAGGCGAATTCCACCATCCTGAGCGGTGGTACGCGTCCACCAAAGAACCGGTCATTTGTTCTGCGGCGTACGACACCGGCGTGTCATTGAAATCTCCAGCCAGCACGACCGGGTGCGGACTGATGGATGCGGCATTCGCCACCTTGCGCGCTTGGCTCGAGCGTTTCTCCCAAGCCAACTGAAGCCGCTGCAAGATCCGGTTACGGGCGTCTTCATCTGTGACATTTTGAGCATCTTCATAATCGGATGCTTCGAAACCGATGCTACTCAGGTGCACATTGAAAATGCGCACGGTGTCGCTACCCATCGCAATATCCACGGACATTGCGCTGTTGTTTCTATCGTTTTCAAACGGCAATGACTCCATTTTCAGCACGGGATAGCGGGACAATACCGTGAGCCCAAACAGCTTATCCGTGCCACGTCCGAGGTCGAATTCTTCTGTCAAATAGGGCATGCCTGTGCCCCGCTTCAGCATGCCTCGCGACATCCATGGATTGGAGCGAGCCTCTCGGCCTTGCGTGGCTTCCATGTATGTTTCCTGTATGCAAATGACATCGGCATTGGAACGTTTCATCCATGCCAAAATCGAATCCGGCACGGCCGGGATACCGATCCATGCGAACCGATTGAATTGCCGGACATTCCAGGATACCACCTTCAACTGTTTCGCCGGCAACGCTTTTGAATGTGACGTGGTCGTACCCGGCATCGTCCAGCCCCAAGTGGATTGTGCGTGCGGGAGCGAAATGCCAATCAGTAGCAAACCCAGCAGTGTCCATTTCCATTTTCGGGATCGGAGGGCACCCAAAGTCCCTAGCACCAGCAACAACCAACTAGCAGGAAACAGCACACCCGCAGCGCCCAAAAAAGGCACCACTTCCGGCGATATACGCACAGCGCATTCAGCTGTCAAAACACCCAATAATCCGGGCAAAAACAAGACCAATGACCACCAGGTCCGAGCTTTTTTTACAGTCTTTCGATCCATCATGTATTGGACTGGCGAAACAAAAACTCTTTCTCTTCGGCGGTTAGGTTGTCGTAACCGTGCTTCGAAATTTTGTCGAGAATAGCATCCATTTCAGCGGACTGCTGCTTCCTTTCCAGGTTGAACTCTTCGTCGGACTTGAACCGATCTGCACGGCCTGCTCGAGCTGATTTTCGTTTGGTCCTGCGTTGGCGACCACCCTGGGGCGTAACCGCATCACGGCTGCTTGCCCACAATCCTACCACGGCATCCAAAATTGATTCAAACCACCGCACCCAATCGCGGCCTCTGCGCGATTCCATGACCGCAAAATAACCAAACACCGCTCCGCCAAGATGCGCCAAATGCCCCCCCGTATTGTCCGAACCACTCAATGCAAAATAGTCCAATGCTACCCAACCGATGGCCAGGTATTTCAGCGGTACCGCACCCAAGAAAACGAGGTTGATGGTTCGGTTGGGCTGCGCCGTTGCAGCAGCAGCCATGATGCCCATCACTGCCGCACTTGCGCCGTATGCATACGTTCCTTGGCGCATTCCAGGGAAGACGTTGAGCACAATGGCGTAGAGCAAAAAGCCCGCTAAGCCAGCCACGAAATACATGCTCAGCAATCGACGCGGGCCAAATTCCGTAACAAACAATCGGCCCATCCAATGCAACCAGAGCATGTTCATGGCCAGGTGCCAAACCCCGGTGTGGACAAACATGTGCGTCAGCACCGTCCATGGGCGGAGCATCAAAACCGATAAATCCCAGGACGTGGCCAAACCGTAGGCCTCCGGTCGGGTGAATCCGAAATCACCCACTCCCATGCGGCCCGCCAATTGCAGGGTCGCGAGCACAACGAACACGCCGACATTGAACAAAATCAATCGGTTCAGAATGCCTCCACTTGCCCATTGTTTTTTAATCTCCTCCCACATCCGCTTCAATAAAATGTTCCACGTTCTTTTTGCCACCGTTTGAGCAAAATATAACCAAACAGCATACCGCCCAGGTGGGCAAAATGGGCAACATTGTCGCCTGAGCCGTTTTCCAAAGCAAGGCCCAGCTCAATCAAACCGTAGCCCATAACAAAATATTTGGCTTTGATCGGTATCGGTGGGAACAAGAGCATCAAGCGGGTATTCGGGAAGAGCAATCCAAATGCCAGCAAAATGCCGAAGACAGCACCCGAAGCACCGACCACCCGGCCGAATGTGCGCTCCAAAATGTAAACCGCTTGCCTGTCTGTCATGCCACTTGGCACCAATTGCGCCCGATCTGGGAAAAACGTTCCGTACGTCTGGTAGAAATCCAAACCGATGAAAAACTCATGCAAGAAAAACCCCCCGAGTCCACTGATGATGTAGTAATTTAAAAAACGCTGCGCCCCCCACAACCGTTCCAACTGGCTGCCAAACATGTACAGCGCAAACATGTTGAAAAACAGATGACCCAGCCCCCCATGCATGAACATGTGGGTGATGATCTGCCATGGCTGAAAAAACGGCGAACCGGGATAGGTGCCCGCGAGCCACGTTACCGCTTGATCCTCCCCAACGAGCATGGATGCAACGAAGAAAAGGACATTGATGATGATAAGGTTTTTGACAACCTGTGGGGCGTTTTGAAGCATTATTGGAATCGTTGCTCGATGTCGTTGGCATCAAAGTTAACAATCACACGACGGCCAAACGGGTCGCGGTCAGGAGCAGAACATCCAAACAAACGGTCCAACAAATCCGTCATCTCCTCTTCCTTAAGCGCCTTCCCTGCTCGAATGGCCATCGATTGCGCCATCTGGGCTGCAACCCGTTCCGCACGCGATATGCCCGGCAGATCATTGCCGTCATCTACCAACACCGCTTCAATCAACAATGCAGGCGTAGAGTCGCCTTCGGCAGGCATTCCAGTAATTTGAACGCCTGCGTCATCAGGCTCAATCAACAATCCCATGCGCTCCAGCCAATCTTTGGATTCGAGCACAAAATGCCGATCGCCCGCATTCAACTCCACCACCTCTGGAAACAACAACCGCTGAACCGGTATGGAGGATGTTTCATTTTGGAGCTGCGTCACCAACAGCTCGTACAAAACACGCTGGTGGGCACGATGCTGATCAATCAACAAAAGCCCCGATCGGGTGCTCGTCGCCACATAGCGCTGCTGAAATTGAAAAACCGAGCGCTTCTGATCCACCGATTGATCGCTCAATAATGGTGCTGATGCACCGCGAAGGTCCGAATCCACCCGCTCCAAAGATGGATTATCTTCCTGAACCACCGATGCCTCTGTAGTAAGGGCATCGCCATAAAGTTTCTTCCAAGCATCCATTTGGCCGCGGCCGGGACGCAGCGCATGGCCGCTTTGGCGATTTGCCGAATCCGACAGCGTTCCTGAGCGCTGGGATCCTTGAGACGACGTCCGAAACGGATTGTAATCCGAATTCACATTTACCGCTGGTTCCGAAACAGGACGCGACGGGTCCAATGGCGTAATATTCAACCCCGTCTCTTGATCAAAATCCAAGGAAGGAGCAACTGCATACTTTCCGAGACCGCGACGAATTGCAGGAAGCAACAAGGAGAGCACATGGCGCTCTTCATCGAACTTGACCTCTGTTTTGGTGGGATGAATGTTCACATCCAATCGGGCAGGATCAATGGTCAAAAACAGAACGTACAAGGGGTATTGATTCCGGGGAAGCAATCCTTCGTAGGCATCCATGATGGTGCGATGCAACAACGGATGCTTGATGAAGCGTTGGTTCACGAATAGAAACTGCTCTCCGCGCGTACGACGAGCGAATTCGGGCTTGCCTACAAATCCTTCTACACTGACCACATCTGTGTTTTCCTCCACCGGGACCAGACGCTCATCGTATTTGCTGCCAAATACACCCACAACGCGTTTGCGGCGCGACGAAGCCTTGAGGTTGAACAGTTCAGAATCGTTGTGATGCAGGGAAAAATGCACCGTTTCATGGGCCAAAGCCAGCCGGTGAAATTCATCGATTACGTGCCGCAATTCAACGGCGTCTGATTTCAAGAAGTTCCTGCGCGCCGGGACATTGAAAAACAAATGCCGCACTGAAATTTGGGTGCCTTCCTCAAATGCACACGGCATCGGATTTGCCGCTTTTCCTCCCTCCAATTGCACCAGAATGCCATGCTCTTCGCTGGCATGACGGGTCTTCAATTCGACGTGCGCGATGGAGGCGATGGAGGCAAGTGCTTCCCCCCGGAACCCCTTCGAAACAATGCTGTACAAATCCTCCGCTACGCTAATTTTTGACGTGGCATGCCGCTGGAAACACCGCGCCGCATCTGCGGACACCATGCCTGCTCCATTATCAAGCACTTGAATCAGAGTCCGACCCGCATCTACCACCCGGACCTCAATGCGCGAAGCGCCAGCATCGATGGCGTTTTCCATGAGTTCCTTGACAGCTGAAGCTGGACGTTGCACTACTTCTCCCGCTGCAATCTGATTGGAAACGTTTTCCGGAAGTTGTCGGATCACCTCATGCATTTTCCATCCACTTTAATACCCGTGAAAAATCACTTTGCTCGACCCACTGGATTCCTTTCCATGCGAGCCAGATCAACACCGATGCAATGAGCGCTGCACGCAACATCGACCAGCGGGCTCCTGCAATTTGTTGCTGGCGCTGCTCGGTTCGCTGACCGCTCGCGGCCTTTCGCGGGGAACGAAACCGAATCTCCCTTCGATTTCCATCTCCATCACTGGATGCCGAGACTTCTTGCTCCACCCGCGACTTCCGCGCTTGCCATTCCTCATCCAATTCCGGAAGATGCCGCGACCTGAAGTCGAATCGACGAGGTGTGGTTCGGACATTCCGAAACATGGATTTGAGTCGTGGGGCTTGCATAATTCTCCAGCGAATTTACATCCGACCACCCGCAATTCAGGGGTCAGAGTGCCATTCGTTGTTCAAAATCGACTAACACGTCATCCACATCTTTTGAACCGGGGTACCGCTTCAAAATTGCATGCATGACACGGTCCACCGTTGCGTCTGGACAGGATGCTCCGCTTGTCACCAAAATGCAAGGCGTCTCGTCTTTGCCCGAGAGTGGCCAAGGATCCATGGTAGACTGATGCAACCCCAAGCGCCAATCATAATGTTGAACCGTTCCATTCCCTAAAAATTCCCGCTCATTCCGAATGAAAAAAGTAGGCAGTGTTGCTTCACACAGCTCCACCAAATGAGAAGTGTTTGAACTATTGTATCCGCCAACAACGACAGCCATATCCGCCAGGTCCTCGGCGAGTGCCGCTTGGGTGGCTTGCTGATTATCATTGGTTGCGTAGCAAAGTGTATCCCGCGTATTGGCAAAATCAACATCGCCTGCATTGGCCTGCTTGGCATCCACGGCTTGCTTGATCCGATCGCTAATGGCCTGTGTATCGGAGGCCAGCATTGTGGTTTGGTTCACGACTCCTATGCGCCTCAAATGCACCTTGGGGTCAAACCCCTTGGATGTTCTTCCCGCAAAATGGACTTCAAACTCACTTACGTCCTTTTGGCCGGAGATGAATCCACACAGCAACTCTGCCTCTGCCATATTTTTGATGACGAGGGCATGGCCCTTTTCGCCGGAATGGCTGAAGGTGGCGCGGGTCTCTTCGTGCTCAGGTTTTCCGTGAATAACGATGGTGTAATCCTCCGTGGCCAATTTTGCCGAACGCTTCCAAACCTTTTCGACGAACGGACACGTCGTATTGTAGGTGTCAACATCCACACCAATTTCCTTCAGTTTGGCCTCGATTTCGAGGGTTGTCCCAAAGGCTGGGATCAAAACCACATCGTCATGCTTCAACTCGGACATCGGTGTCAACATATTTCCCTCAGTGTCCTGTAAAAACCGGATTCCCCGGTCCTGCAAATCCGCATTGACCTCGGGGTTGTGAATCATTTGACTCAACAAAAAAATTCGCTTACCCGGGTTTTCATCAATGGCGCGGTAGGCGATTTCAATCGCGTTTTCCACCCCAAAGCAAAAACCAAAATGGCGGGCAAGGACAAAGCGAACCGTTCCAAAATTCAAAACGGTCGGTTCGAAATCTTGCTTGCGCGGGTCACGTGACTTTCGTTTGGCTTTCACCCGTGAAATGATGGGACTGCGGTAAAACGAAGGGACTTCAAAACTGCGCATGCAGCAAAGAAAAAGAATGCAAGTTGAATCCTAGCCCTTCGGAGGAAAAGAATGTTGAAACACGTCAAAAAATTCCCCTTAACAATCTGAAACTTCTTGCCCTGATTCCCCGTAAGGGAATGCATGAAGCACATTCCACTTCGGTATTTGGCGTTGGTTATCTTGATGTTCGTTGCATCGATCACCACGTTTGTGGCGGCCAGCTGCTTGCTCTAAACAATCAGTTGAAATCGCCCCGAATGGAACGAAAGCGCACGCTTGACGTCCTTCGAGCAATTCGCTTCATCCTCTTCAGCACACTTCGCTGAGGCACAGAATCTCCTCGCATCATCATCCAAGCATGCACCTGAATCAGCGGAGCCGTTAATTCCGGAGCTTTGCTCAAGAAGGTCCAATCTTCCGTTTCGATGTCCACCTTAATTTCGGTTGAATTCGCAATCCATTCCAAGGAAAGTGCGTCCAAGGCAAGCATGTCTTGACCGCAATCGTCCACCCCTCGTTTGAGTCGCCATTCCAATGCGCTTTCGACCCAATCCGCGTGGGCCACTCCTTCATCAGGCCATTCGGGCATTCCCCAGCATCCGCAGAAGACACACGCTGAAAAAACGGCGCTTAACATGTGCGGTGTGTTTCTTCAAAGTGGACGCCCAAGCGTTCCAATTCGGGCAAAATAACATTGTAGTAATCCCGATGCAGGGGCACTTCCACTCCCGTTTGCTCGAACTTCCCTTGGAGCATGGCTTCTGCCGCAATGGCCATTGGCCATCCCACCGTATCGGACATGCCCGTGTAAACCGCGTCCCGGCCCTCCAACCGCAATGAGCTTGTGACTTCGTGTTTTTCGCCATTGATCTCGTACAAAAACCGGTGCCACATGACAATCATATCCCGGTCTTTGGGCTTCAATTCCCATTTGACCTCCAACAATGCTTGAATGATCTGAGCAGGAGTTCCCTGCGTGATTTGAGGTCCTGATTGGTCATCGAATAAGCCGAGCCAATTTAACCGAGTCAAAGTCTCCGCCGAGCAATGGGTGACGCGGCGAACGGCTGACTCAAGTCCTTCCTCCGCCCATTGAGCGGGAACAAAGGAACGCAACCAATCCGCCCAAGAACAACCCGTGGGCCATGCCATGCTGACATCGTCCCGGACACATCCCAACTGGACCAGAGCGTCCCATCCAGCGCAAAATCCTTCGCCTCGAAGCGTCCCACGGACAAGGGTTTGAATGCCGTCCAATCCATATTTTTCAACGTACATAATGGAATCCCGATTGGGATACCCTTCAAACGATGTCCCTCCTACTTCGATGGTTCGTGCATTTTGAAAAACCCGATGCGGCGGCACCAATTGATCCGATCCTCCGGCCAAAAACGTTGCAGGGCCCGCTTGGCCAGCGAGCACAACATTGCGGGGGTTCCAACTGAATTTATAATGCCACGGATTGTCATCGGAATCCGGAGCGATTAACCCTCCGCAATACGATTCAAATTCCAACATTTCCCCACCCTCGCCGGCGATTCTGTCCAGCACTTGCTTGGCACTCAAATGATCGATGCCTGGATCCAGGCCAATCTCATTCAAGACAAGTACGCCCTTCTCCACTGCGCGGTCATGCAATGCTTCCATTTCGGGACTTACGTAACTTGGCGTTATCACTGGCACGCCGGCCTCAATGGCCACCGCGGCAATTTCCGGGTGTAAAAATGCGGGGACCATGGAGATGACCAAATGTGCTGATTTGATTCGCTCATCTCGAATTGCATTGTTTTTCGGATCAATCGCAAAGGCCTCAGATGCGGGATGTGCCGAACATTTTTGCTGCGCCAAAGCCACGTCCACATCGCCAACGGCTACCTGCCAATTGTTGGCTTCCGATCGATTCAAGAGTTCCTGGATCAGCGAAGAACTGGAACGACCCGCACCCAAAACTACCACCGATTTCTTTGTCTCCATTGCCTTTTGCTTTGCTCAAAGATAAATAAGGATTGAAGCTTGGCATGGAATTCGCATCATTGACGAAGCATTCGCATTAACTTGGCGTCTGAAATTTCGAGATGGCATTGACTTTTAAAACTACCCGCTTTAGCACTTGGACATTCGTCCTTGCAATCAGTGCATTGACAGCCATGGCAGGCTGTTCAGGGTCAAAGGCATTTGTCAAACGTGGAATGAAAATGGAGGAAGTGGGCATGATGCAGCAAGCAGCCAACTTTTATTACACGGCCGTTACGAAAGACGCTTATAACGCGGATGCTTTGGCCGGTTTGCAGCGTGCTGGGCAATGGGTGCTCAATGATCATCTGGCGCGATTTGACGAGGCACGATTGGCGGGAAATCGCGGGACAGCAGTCTCTGCCTTCGAAAGAGCGAAAGCTTACCAGAACAAAGTCGAGCGCCTCGGGATTGGCCTGCTGATCTTGAGCGAAACAGAAGCCGCATACAACCGCGTGAAAAACGATCACCTGGAGGAGGTCTACGAAGAAGCCGTGGCGCACCTCGAAAACGAAGCGTTCAGCGAATCACTTCGGGATTTTGACGAAGTGCTGCGGTTGGACCCGAAGTACAAAGACGCCCAATCACTTGCGGACATTGCCTATTGCGAGCCGCTGTACAGAAACGGCTTGAAGGCCCTGGAACGCGAGCACTGGCGTTCTGCCTATAATGACTTCAATGCCTGCGTTGGCCGTGACACCAACTTCAAAGACGCCAAAGTTTTGCGCGAAGAATGCCTCGAAAAGGGACAGTTCGCCATTGCCCTCGTGAATTTCGAAAACGGTTCCAACCGACAGGGCATGGAAACCAAGCTCAAGTCTTACGTTCAGCAGGCATTGGGAGAAAGCCAAGACCCCTTTCTACACTTGGTTGACCGGGAAAATCAAGAGCTCATCCTGCAAGAGCAACAACTTGCATTGAGCGGCGTGATCGACGCCAACTCTTCGGTCGAAGTTGGCGGCTTGATGGGAGCCAAGGCGATCTTGAAAGGAACCGTGGTTTCGTGCGATGTAAACACCTCGTCGAGGCAGCGCACGGACATGCAAGGATTTGAGAGCTACAAAGTCGCCAAGGTCAATGAAGACGGTAAAAAAGTATACGAGACCAAGTACCGTCCTGTGATCTACCAAAAGTATAAGCAAACCAGAGACGTGAAGGTCACTGTCCAACTTTCTCTCGTCTCGCTCGAAACAGGCAAAACAGAAATGACGGAGATCATCAAACGCGAGCAGAATGATGTGATCGAATACGCCCGTTATGGAGGAGACAACAACAACATCTACCCCGCTAGAAGCAATGGAAGTGTTTGGCGATTGGGGCGTCGGGATTTGCTAGGGCAATTGCAAGCCAATAATAACCTGCGATCCGAAGCATCCATGGTCGATGCCGCAATTTCTGATATAGCCAATGCTTCACGTTCACGTGTGGAAGCTGAAGCGAAACGCATGGTTCAATAATGCGGAATTCAGCATCTTTCTCCCTTGGATTTCGGCACGCAATGCAAGGCGCCGGATTCACAATGATTGCCCTACTCATCGCCGGCTGCGCTGGCACGAACCAATGGGGTGAAGCGCCGGCTTGGGTCAATGAGCGTCCCCGCATCAGCAGCGATTACATCGGCATTGCGAGCGCAGGCAAAACCCCATTCGATTCCGATGCGTTTGCCACAGCTCAGAAGCGGGCATTGGCAGAGCTTGCGGGTCAAATCCGAGTGAAAATCGAAGCCTCGTCGATTCTTCACACCACCCAATTCCAGGGCATCGCCGGTCAAAATTTTGAAGAGCGCATCCAAAGTGCCGCCACCGAAGACCTCGAGGGCTATGAGCTGGTTGGACGTTATGAAAACGAAACAGAAATCTGGGCATATTATCGCCTAAATAAAGCGACCTATCAACGTATTTTGAGTGAACGCAAGGCAGCGGATCTCGAAATCGCTGGCGGGCATTTTGAATCGGCGCTCGTGGCTCAAAAGCAAGGCAATGCGGCCCTTGCCATGGACGGCTACATCCGTTGCTTGGAAGATTTGGAAACACACTGGGGCGAAGTCAATCTTTGGCAAGGTGCCGGAGGTGAAATTGCCCTGGACCGTGCGGCTTTGGACGGAATTTCCCGCTTAATGGGGGACATGCACCTCGAAGCCCAAGTCGACGGGGTTAAGCTCTCCTTCGCCGAACGCTACCGAGGCACGTTGGTCTGCACCGCAACACTCGGGAACCAGCCGCTGAGCAAAGTCCCCATCATTTGGCGCTACAACCGAGGCACGCTGCCCAAAAGCGACAGCGGCAAGACCAATCCATCCGGAGAAATCACCATCGGGTTGAGTCAATTCGAACCCGGGACGCGTAACTCGGAATTGAAGATTGAACTGGACCTGGAACACCTCGCGCCGCGCATCGCTGAGTCCTCTGCGAAGGACTTTTTGAAGCACCTGCCAGTACCATCTTTGTCCATTCCCATCCAACTCACCCCTCCAACCATCTATTTCAATACGAATGAAAAGCAGAATGGGGAATTGCGGGATCAACAATTGCTCCTGAATTCCATTGCAGAAGGACTGAGCAATCAAGGCGTGACGTGGGTGCAACGCAAACAGGAAGCGGACCTCATCCTCACATTGGAATCCGATACCCGGGACAGCGGGTCGGGCTCGGGATTCTACACCGCATTTCTCAATGCTACAGTGGTCCTAAAAACACCCGACGGCACTCCGATTCTTCAGCAAAACTTGAATGACATCAAAGGCGTTCACAACAGCTGGGAAACTGCCCATGCCGAAGCCTATCGAAAAGCAACGTTGGAAATCAAGGGGAGGTTCCTCCGCCAATTGGTCAATGCGCTTTACCAATGAGCCTGTTCAAATCGGTACTTCGAGCCCAACGACAAACATTTTGGCATGTTTCTTGAATTCACCAACTTGCAATCTCAAATCTGAAATCCCATACCCATGAAGAATATCCTACATACCATCGCCGTAATCGGTGCAACCACCGCCCTGGTACTTTCAGGTTGCAAAGGTGGAAAAGACACCTCGTCCACGCCAGAAACCCGCGGAGAGGTGCGGATTGTGGAGTACTGCTCCGGACCTGAATTCTTGACGAACGGAGAATACTTCCGAGCGTCTGCCACGGGCACAAGTCCCCAGCGCGAGATCGCTAAAAAAATCGCACGACAAAATGCCGAGGCTACCCTCGCAAGAGCGGTTGAGGCGACGGTTGAAATTGTTGCCGAAAATCAAGCCACACAGTTAGGGTTTGGAACCACTGAAGAAGCCACGAGCAAATTCAACGAATTGTCCCGCACCATCGTCAACAAGAAGTTGACAGGCGCCATCACAATCTGTCAAGAGCTGACGCTGACAGAGGACAAGAAATACATTGCCTATTTAGCCATCGAACTGAGCGGCGGTGAATTGGCCAATGCATATGTGCAAGGATTAAAGCAGGAGGAGCGCATCCGGGCAGAATACAACTACGATCAATTCAAGGAAACCTTTGAGGAGGTCATGTCAAACTACCGCGAGCAATAATTGCGGGAGACAATCGCTGCGATTCACATCGATTGAAGCTCCGCTTTGGCCAATGCCAGGGCGGGGCTTTTTCTTTTAAGCTTCTTCCGAATCCAACCAGACGGGTACGCTTGAAAGTTCGGCGGGGTGCTTCAGGCGATGGGCCTTGACCCGGTTTATCCAATTTCGAAACATCGCTGGCCCCTCAGGAGTGAGGACAGATTCAGGATGAAATTGAACCGCATCAATGGGCAATTGCGGATGGGCAATGGCCATGGGCAAACCGTTCTCATTCCGGGCCGTCAATTCCAAATTGGGAGGAAAATTGCCCTCCTCCATCATCCAACTGTGGTAATGACCAACCGTTAAGGGAGCCGTGAGTCCTTCAAAAAGTCGTTCTGAAGCGATGGACGTCAATTCGGACGTCTGGCCATGCAAGACACGCTCCATGTTCACGAGTGTCCCCCCAAAATGCTGAACGATGGCCTGCAGCCCCAAGCACACTCCGAGCATGGGCACCTGGTGCGCCGCTGCGATGGGAATAATGCGCATGAGCTGACCCGCTTCTTCGGGCAGGCCCGGACCCGGAGACAGCACAATGCCATCGAACTGCACAATTCCAGCGGGGTTGATCGCATCATTGCGCATCACCTTCACTTCCACTCCACCTTGGCTGACCAACATGTGTTCAATGTTCCAGGTGAAGGAATCGTAATTATCTACCAGCAGAATGCGCATTGATGTACTTCGATGTGCAAAGGTGGGAAATCCCTTCTTAGCTTCGCAACATGTCTGACACCATTTCTTCATCCGACGCTGCGGCACCCGTTGCATCGTACAGCCAAGCGGTTGCGGCCGGTGATTTGGTTTTTGTCAGCGGTCAAATTCCGCTCGACCCTCAATCAGGCGAGCTGATTGCCCATTCGATTGAGGCTGCGACTGAGCAAAGCCTTCGCAATGTGCAACGCATCCTGGAAGCGGCGGGATTGGAGTTACGACATGTTGTAAAGGCCAGCGTTTTCCTCATCAACACAGGAGATTACGCTGGAATGGATGCGACCTACAAAGGCATCATGCCCGAGCCTTTTCCCGCGCGTGAAGCCGTTTTTGTGGCCGGCCTACCCAAAGAAGCCCGCGTTGAAATCTCCGTCATTGCTCATACCCAACGTTGAATCAAGCACCTGAAAACCATGTTTATCAAGAAATTGCTCTACTACCTGAATCCTGTGAACTTGTTTCATCGAGACCCTGAAGCAGATACCAACCTCCGCATGATGCATGGCGTCAATAAGATCAGCCTGGTCATGTTTGTTCTCTGCCTTGGCGTGATGCTGGTGCGCTGGTTAGCGCGATAAAAGCCCCTCGTCGCCACCGCCAATACCGTTCTTTAGAAGAGCAAATCGGTGTTGTTGTTGCGGTATTCCACCTTCAAATCTTTGAGCATTGACGCTTTGATGTTCAAGCGCAAGTAAATGCTCTTTCTCACGCCTATGGGAACCCAGTTGACCGACAACTCCCAGCAGTGCAAATCCCAGTAAACATCCAACTGGGTGGGTGTCCACTCCTTGCGGACCAAGTCATAGCCGGTATTTACATCCACTCGGCAAAAATCCAGCACTTCAATGCCGCCGCGTAACCGCGCACTCTGGGTCATGATCAGTGTGTCACGCTGGAGATCGGGGCGCCAGTTTTTGCGAAGGTCGAGGTTGTAATCGGCGCGAAAGTTCCAGGGATAAGCCCCATCGGTACCGCCATTAAATGAGCTTCCCAACGCTGCATTTGCGCGTGTCATGCGCAGGATTGGCTCACCTTGGCTCACCAGAAACTGATCGATACGCTGGCCACTCGAATCGCGCGCATAGGCACTGTGTGCAATGCCCAAGTTGACCCGAACTTTGTTGAACAAATCCGTATTTGCACGGGTAACGATGTCACTCAAACCCAAAGAATCTGCAATGAAATTGTAGTTTGCCGAGGTGACCAAATTGTCAATCAACCGCACCTTCCGCAATTCGCCCGTTTCCCTGTCCATCACTTTGGCTTCGATGTTTTGGCTGAGGCCAAAATTCACAGCGCCGGAAGCGCGAATGTCTTGGGGCACGAAACGATTGAGGCTGTAGGGATTGAATTCGTAAGATTCGTCGTTGAGGCTGACCGTCTGTGTGCGCTGCAGTTCTGGCGTATAGCTGAGCCCCATCGTTGGGCTAAGCACGTGCCGAATGGCTTGGACGCGGCGCTTCGGATTGAATTCAAAGGTGCCATAAAAGCGGGTTGAAGCATTGGCGGAGAGGCGCCAATCCCGGGTGGTTTGGAACCCGGATAGGGTGTCCGTTACTTGTTGTATTGCACCCGTTTCATCCTCGACCAATGCGCCATTGAGCTCCTGGAATGCCCAGAATTCATTGTATTGAAAACTGGGGGTAATGCTGACAAAACCAAGGCGCATTTGCGTTGAAGCTGAGGCATTGTGTTTGATGCCGTTTCGGAATGAAATGTTGGACCAATCACCGGCCATGAAAACGCTATCTGGCGCCTCCATGGTCTGCTCAAAGCGCGAAGAAGCCGACACGGCAATTTCATCCAACAACTTGCTCCGAGAAGAGGTCAATCCTAACAACTTTGACAAACTCGAACGCTGCAAATTGAGCGTCATGGAGGGCGCCGTTAAATTGACGTTTCCGGTCTGCGAGTTTTGCGCATGCCGCGCGCTCAGTGCGAGTGAAATGGGCTTGCCGGGGAAGGACCGTGAATACTGAATGCTCGACTGAAAGGTATTTGTGAGGTAGTCTTGTTGATTGCTGGTGATGTTCGATTGAAAATGATTGTTTGAACCAAAATTCACACTGGTATTGAATCGGCTATTGGGACGGGCTCGGTTGTCTTGGCTATGGCTCCAACGCACAAAAAACTGGTTGGACAGGGACAAGGTCGGCAAGCCCGTGAAGCCGTTGCGAATGCGCTGGTAACTCAGGTTCAAATTGCCGCTTGCGCGGTAGCGTATGCGATAATTTGTACTGCTCCGAAGTGCCCATGAGCCACCAGTATAAATATCTCCGGTCAAGCGCGTGTCGGCGTATTCTCCAATCGGCATGTAATACCCCAAATCCTTGAGGAAGAACCCCAGTGCCCCACCATTTCCATAACCAGGCATCAGAAGTCCTTGGCTGCGTTTTTCCGGAGGCGTCGGAAACCATCCAAACGGCAAAGCCAATGGCGTTGGAATTTTTCGAAATTTCAAATAGAACGGTCCGGAAACCACCTTTTTGCCCGGAATCATGATTGCCCGCTTCAAGTGAAAGTGAAAGTGTGGATTATCGGCATTGCACGTGGTGAATTTGGCATTGGCCACATGGATGCGCTGATCGGATTGACGTTTGGCAACTTCGGCGTGAAAAACAGCCTCGCCTTGAACTGTGACGGCTTGGCGGCTTAATCCTCTTCGTGATTCCAAATCAAAACACAGCTCGTCTTGTTCAAACGTCTGCCCTCCTTGTGTCATCACGGGACGGCCAATCCAATCGCCCAAGGAATCCCGTATCCCAAAAGCACACGCTTGATTCTTTTGTGGGCTGTAAATGATGCGATACGCTTCCAACCGAATGTCATCCATCGCGACAAAGGCATTTCCAGAGAGCTCTACCTCCGATGTGACGGCATTGACCTTTGTGGAATCATCAGCACCCCAATTCACCTCAAAACGCTCCTCAGGTTCGGGCTCAATTTGCAGTGAATCTGCCAGCTGTGCGGGCGATTGAGCGCAGAACGCAACGGACGCGCTTATCCACATCAGAGCACGGAAAATCCGTGGGGGGCAGACGACGCGGAGGGGTCGTGACGTTTTAGATTTGATGGAACGCATGAAACAGCAGTCAAAACTAATGAAACGAGCGGTCCTGTTTGCCATGGGGGCGCTTATAATCCTTTCCGCTTCGTTTGCTCCTGTTGCTCCAAGCATGGTTTTGGTCATTGATGCAGGGCATGGCGGAACGGATCCTGGGAATTTGGGAACCGGCAGGTACAAAGCCACCGAAAAGACGGTGACGTTGGATGTGGCATTGCTCTTGCGCGACTATATCACCGAACGTTTTCCTGATGTGGAAATTGTCATGACACGGGATGGAGATTCCTACCCGAAAATTCGAGAGCGCGTTCAACTCGCCAACAGCATCAAAGCCGATCTCTTCATGAGCATCCACTGCGACGCCTTCACCAGCCCCAATGCAGTCGGATCCAGCACCTTTGTGATGGGGATGGACCGAAGCGAAGAAAGCTTGAGGGTTTCCATGCAAGAGAACGCATTCATCTCCCGCGAACGGGACTACGAGTCGTTTTATGAGGGCTTCAAACCCGATGATCCCGACACTTACATCGCTCTTAGTTTGCGCCAATCCGTATTTCTTCAGCAAAGCTTGGAACTCGGCAGCCTCATTCAATCGCAGTTCAAACAGCGCGTAGGAAGAAAAGACAGGGGCGTTCGGCAAGCAGGTTATTACGTGACTTGTTTCACCCAAATGCCCTCGGTATTGGTCGAATTGGGATTTTTGACGAATCCCACCGAAGAAGATTTCCTGAATTCCACCGCTGGAAAAGAGCTCATGGCCTCTGCCCTGCTTCGTGCCTTTCGCGCCTACAAGGAGAAGCACCACCCCGGACCCGAAACGGAGCCGAGTCCTGAACAAGGTGCTTTGACTTCATCCCTCGAAGAGACACCGCCCATTGCCAATGCAACCGCTCTTCCCTCCCCCACTTACCGGGTGCAAGTCATGACCTCAGGACTCGCACTCGAGGAAGATGACAAGCGGTTCCGAGGTCTCCAGACGGTGGTGGAGTACCTTCGCAACGGGCTCTTCAAATACGCGGTAGGAAACTGTGCAACAGCGGCAGAAGCCAAGGTGCTCAAAATGCAATTGCAAAAACAAGGATTCTCAGACGCCTTTGTCGTTAAATTTGAAGGAACTTCATTTGAATCTCAAGGAGTCAAACCCATTCGCAAAAACTGATCCACGTGGCCACAGTATCAAAAGAATTTAGGATTGGAGCGCTTGTCATCGGCGGGCTCATACTCTTGATCTTGGGTGTCAATTACCTGAAGGGATTCAATCCTTTTCAGCCATCCAACACGTACTACGCCGCCTATTCGGCCATTGATGGATTGGCCGTTTCGAATCCGGTTGTGGTCAATGGTTTCAAAGTTGGCCAAGTCACCGAGGTCGCATTCTCTGATGAAGGAGACGGTTCCTTGATGGTGGCCTTCAAAATCGAACAATCCACACTTCGGATTCCCCGTGACACCCGAGCCAAAATCGTCTCCAGCGATTTTTTCGGAACCAAAGCCATTGACTTGATTGCAGGAGAGGACGAGATGCTCGCTGAGCCCGGCGATACCCTCATGAGCGATTTGGAAATGGGAATTGCCGAGGCCGTGCGCATTGAGCTGCTGCCATTGAAAAACAAAACCGACCAACTCATCGACGGAGTTGATGATATTTTGGAAAACCTGAAAGCCGTTTTCGAGGCAGACGCGACCTTGGGACTTCCCACGGCTTTTGAAAGCATTCAACGGACGGTCGAAAGCCTGGAGCAGACTTCCATTCAATTGGACAACATGGTCGCTGAAAATCGCTCGGCACTCAATGGCATCATGACCAATGTGGAAGGCATTACTGCCAACATCAAAGACCACAACGATGAACTTGCCAATGTGATGGAAAATTTTTCTGAAATCTCGGATTCATTGGCGGCCGTGAACTTCGCGGAAACGGTCAAGCGGGCGAACTCAGCGCTCGCGCATGTGGATGAAATCACGCGCAAAATCAATATGGGAGAAGGCTCTTTGGGACAACTGGTCAATAGCGACTCCCTGCACGATGGCTTGATTGCGACCAACAATGAGCTGCAATACCTCATCAATGATCTCTACCTCAATCCCTGGCGATACGTTCGGGTTTCGGTCTTCGGAAAGAAACAAGAGAAGGCGCTTTCAAAGAAGGAGTTGAAGAAGCTCAAAGCCATCATCGAACAACAATTGGATGAGCGCGAGGAAAACCAACAACCCTGAAGACCACCACCGAAAGAACTAAACGATGTTGAGCCAATTGCTTTTTCTTGCCATCCTCGGCACCGCCAGCTTCTTTTTCGCCAAGCGAATAGCGGTCATTCGCCGAAACATTCTTTCCGGTATTGATTGGGATGGAAGCGATCGAAAAGCAGAGCGATGGAAGACCATGGCCCGCGTCGCCTTGGGCCAAAGTAAAATGACGACACGACCGGTAGCCGGAATCATGCACATCATCGTCTATGCAGGGTTTGTGATCATCAACATTGAAATGCTCGAGATTGTCATCGATGGACTCTTCGGTACACACCGAATATTCGCCTTCCTCGGTGGATTCTACAACGTACTCATTGCCTCCTTTGAATGGTTAGCGGCAGGCGTAATCGTCGCATGCGTAGTGTTCTTCATCCGACGAAATGGCATGGCACTGGCCCGATTGACCTCCAAGGACTTGCAAGGCTGGCCCTCCCTCGATGCCAACATTATTTTGGTGGCTGAGGTTGTCTTGATGTTTGCCTTCCTCAGCATGAATGCTGCGGATGCCATTGCACAAGGCCGCGGACTGCCGCATTACACTGCGGCGGGTTCATTTCCCATCAGCAGCATGCTGATTCCGCTATACGCAGGCCTCACAGACGCTGGCGTAATCGTTGTAGAACGAGGAATGTGGTGGGCACACATTGTTGGTGTCTTATCGTTCTTGGTTTACGTGCCATACTCCAAGCATTTCCACATCATTCTTGCCTTTCCCAATACCTATTTTTCCAACTTGAATGCTCCGGCCGCCATGGACAACATGGACGCGGTCACGAAGGAAGTGCAACTCATGATGGATCCCAGCGCCGATCCATTTGCCGCCGCCCCCGCCGATGCCATTCCGCCAAAATTTGGTGCGAAGGACGCTCCAGATCTAACCTGGAAGCAATTGATGGAAGCTTACACCTGCACAGAATGTGGGCGGTGTACGTCCGAATGTCCTGCAAATCAGACGGGCAAATTGCTCAGTCCTCGGAAAATCATGATGTCAACGCGTGATCGCATTGAAGAAATTGGCGCTGCTCGCGAGGCCAACGGAGGAGAATGGAAGCCCGACGGCAAGTCGCTTCTTGGCGACTGGATCACCGAAGAAGAACTCTGGGCGTGCACCAGTTGCCAGGCATGCGTAGAAGCCTGCCCCATCAACATCAGTCCCATGGGAATCATTTTGGACATGCGGCGCAGCCTGATCATGGAAGACAGCAAATCGCCCGAGTCCATCACTTCGATGTTCAATAACATCGAAAACAATGGAGCACCTTGGGCATTCCCCGCCGGGGACAGAGGGAACTGGACCAACGAAGTTTAAAACGAGATGAGTTCAATACACATACCAACTATGGCGGAATTGACCGCCTCAGGACAAACACCAGACGTGCTCTTTTGGGTCGGATGTGCAGGCAGTTTTGACGACCGAGCGAAACGGATTACGAAGGCGATTGCACGCATCTTGCATGCCTCTGAAACTTCTTTTGCTGTTCTCGGACAAGAAGAATCCTGCACCGGCGATCCCGCCAAGCGCGCGGGCAATGAATTCTTGTACCAGATGCAAGCCGCTCAAAACATTGCGACCCTCAATGGTTATGCCATCAAGCGCATCATTACGGGTTGTCCGCATTGCTTCAATGTATTGAAAAACGAATACCCCGAACTTGGGGGGAATTACGAAGTGCTGCACCACACGCAATTCATCCGCGAACTGATTGAAACCGGAAAATTGCGCATGGCAGATGGCGCGCCTTTTCGCGGCAAGCGGATCACCTTCCACGACCCTTGTTATTTGGGGCGTGGAAACGGCGAGTACCTCGCACCTCGGGAAATCATCCAAAAACTCGATGCCGAATTGCTCGAAATGCGGAGGTGCAAGCAAAATGCTATGTGCTGCGGAGCTGGCGGCGCTCAAATGTTCAAGGAAGCCGAAAACGGCGATTCGGAAGTCAACCACGAACGCACCAATGAAGCGCTCGAAAACAAACCCGAAGTCATCGCCACCGGCTGCCCATTTTGCAATACCATGATCACGGACGGCGTGAAAAATGCCAACCAAGAATCCGAAGTTGAAGTCAAAGACATCGCAGAATTGATTGCGGAAGCGGCAGACCTGCTCGATCCTTCTGCATCCTAAACACCCAAACATGCTATTACAAGGAAAAGTAGCCGTCATTACTGGCGCATCGCGCGGAATCGGCAAAGCCATCGCACAAGAATTCATTCGTCAAGGAGCCACTGTGGCATTTACCTATCGTTCTTCTGTCGAAAAGGCCAACGCCCTCGAAGCTGAACTTGCCGCGAACGGAGGCCAAGTGCGTGGATTCAAGTCAGATGCAGCGAAAATGGACGAAGCGGAAAGCCTGATCAGCGCCGTCGTTGAAGCCTTTGGTACCGTGGATATCGTTGTCAATAATGCGGGAATCACAGATGACACCTTGTTGATGCGCATGAGCGAAGAGCAATGGGACCGCGTCATTGACGTGAACCTAAAATCGTGTTTCGCATTGACCAAAGCCGTGATGCGAACGATGCTCAAAGCGCGCTCAGGGAGCATCATCAACGTGAGTTCAGTCGTAGGCGTTCAAGGAAATGCCGGACAGGCCAATTATGCGGCTTCCAAAGCGGGCATTCTTGGATTTACCAAATCGGTTGCACTCGAATTGGGAAGCCGAAACATTCGGTGCAATGCCATTGCCCCTGGATTTATTGAGACCGAAATGACCGCAGCGTTGGATGAAGCAACGGTTCAAGGATGGCGCGATGCGATTCCATTGAAGCGCGGCGGACAACCCGAAGATGTCGCCCAACTCTGCACCTTCCTCGCTAGCGACATGAGCGCCTACATCACCGGTCAGACCATTTGTGTCGACGGCGGTATGATCACGGCATAACGCGCTGCGTATGGATATGTCACTGCCAAGTCAATGGATCATCGAAGCTGAGCCTTGGCACTGGTTTGCCATTGGCGCGCCCGGCTTTTTCGCTGCTTGGTGGTTGTATGGAAGAGGCGGAAAAGGAATTGAACGGAAGTCCACCGGCGGTGGACTGACTGTTGCTGCGCGACTCTTCCTCGGTCTCGTAAGGTGGTCCGCCTTTACACTTCTTGCGTTTTTATTGTTGGAGCCCCTGATTCGCTCCATCGAATTGGACAAAGAAGAACCGGTAGCTGTCGTGCTCATTGACCAAAGCGCTTCCATTTTGGCACGCACGGATGGCAGCGACGAGGAACAAGACCTGAACAGATGGTTTCAGGCCTTGGGGTCAGAACTGGAGGCCAAGGGATTGCGAACCGAATGGCATGGCTTCGACCAAGGCCTCAACGAAAATATTTTGGAAAGCAACACTCCTCTCCGATGGGATGGCACACAGACGAATCTTTCCGCGGCCATCACGGAACTCAATGACCGCATCGAAAATCGAAACATTGCCGGAATCGTATTGGCTTCTGACGGACTCATCAACCGCGGTGTGGATGCTGAATATGGCACATCTTGGCCCCTGGCTCCCATCTATACCCTGGGGCTTGGAGACACGACGCGCCACGAAGACCGGTGGATCGTCCGGGTCAACCACAACCAAATTGCTTATCTGAACAACACCTTTCCCGTGGAAGCTGTCATTCAATCCCAAGGAATGGAAGGACAACAAGGGCGTGTTCGAATCTTTCAAGGGTCCAAGCAACTGGCCGAAAGCGAGTGGATGTGCCAAAACAACTCAAACATAAAAAGGGTGGAGTTCATGTTGCCCGCGTCCGTCCTCGGGACCCAGCGTTTCCGATTGGAAGCCAGCTTGGGAGACAATGAGTTCGACTCAAGCAATAACCAGCGCAATTTTTACGTCGAAATTTTAGAAAGCCGAAGAATGATTACGTGCATTGCGGATGCGCCGCATCCAGACCTTGGCGCCATTGCTCTCGCTCTGGACGCCTTGGATGCGTATTCCGTGAACACCCTGTACCTCAACAACGGCACAGATGCCAATGACGTGCTGCAAGCTTTGAACGAATCCGATGTGATCATCGCCCACAACCTACTGGGTCAAACCTGGCAAGGAAAGCCTTGGGAAGAGTGGCTTTCCTCCAGTGAAATTAGTGCCTGGTGGTTGGCGACTTCACAAAGTGCATTCAACCATTTGCGAAATCCCAACCAATTGGGGGTTCGCATGTCGCGCAGTTCGGAATTGTCCCAAAACTTCCGGGGTCGCATAAACCCGAGCTACGGCATCATTGATTATGATGGCGAACAACTGGAGAACGCTCTGCAATCATGGCCGCCAATGACGGGACCGATGGAATCAATGACCTGGTCACAAGCATGGGAACCGTTGCTCTTCAAGCAACTCGGCAGCCTGAATACGCAAGATGCATTTTGGGCAACGCGAATCAATGCTTCAGGCGTTCGTACGGCACTCACCGTGGGTGAAGGCATATGGAACTGGAGGATGCGCAATTACCTCCAGCATAACGAGCATGGCACGTTCAACCAATTGATTCAACGTCACGTGCAATTTTTAGCCGCGAACGACCAGCGCGAACGATTCAAAATCCAAACCGAACCGCGCTTGTCCAGTGATCTCCGCATAAAATTCCAAGCGGAAGCCTACGACGCGGGTTGGACCATGTCCAAAAACGCCACCGTAGAAGTGATTCTCGTGAACGAATCCGGCGGAGAATTCATCAAACGCATGCGCTTCGATGGCGAGCGTTACGATGTAGATTTTGGTCGAATGCCTGGCGGCCAATACACCTGGAATGCCACTTGCGCTATCGATCGAGAAAACTTTACCGACAGCGGAATCATCGTTATCGAAGACCAACAAATTGAACAGAGCAGCCTCCCCGCAGACCACGGTCTTTTGACGCGAATTGCCGAAAAGAACGGAGGCAGCTTCCTCGGCACATGGCGAACGACCAGCCCGGAACAAGCCTCTGCTCAGTTCGCCCAAGCGGGAATTCCTGCAACGGTGCTGCATGAGCAGATCTCCTTGCAAAATGGCCTGGAGTGGATTCCGATTCTTTTGATGGCTTTGTTGCTGCTTGCACTCGAATGGGTCATCCGAAGGCGAACAATCGGTTATTAAACAATTGAACAGACCGACAATTTTTGCCAAAGGTCCAGCTTGCTTCGTGCTTCTCCGTAATTTTAGGCCATGTCACAACAACAACCCAGTCCTCAGAGTATGCGCCGCATTCTTATTCTCACGCTCGTCTTAGCCCCAATCTTGCTCCTCGGCGGATCTCTCACAGTCACCATTCCTTCAGGCCACGCTGGTTTGCTCTTCCAGACCTTCGGGCAAGGTGTCGACCCGGAAGCCAAGCCGATGAATTCCGGGTTCCACTTCAAGGCACCGTGGAACAAAGTCTACACATACGAAATTCGACAGAAAGAACGACTCGAACACCTCGAGGTCCTGAGCTCCAACCTGCTCAAAATCGAGATGGATGTGACCGTATTCTATCAGCCCGATGTCAATTCACTTGCGCTATTGGAGATTGAACGTGGCAAAAACTTCGAACAGAAGGTCGTTGTTCCAGCCATGCGTTCCGTGGCACGCGAAGTCATCGCCAAGTATTTGCCGGAAGAGTTCAACACCACGCGGCGTGATGAAATTCAAAAGGAAATCGATGAGCGGATGCGCGAAAAATTGTCGGAGAACTACCTCACACTGAATGACGTATTGATCCGAAACATTCAGCTTCCACGCAAACTCGAGGAGGCGATTGAACGCAAATTGCAGCAAGAACAAGAATCACTGGAATATGAGTTTCGCTTGGAAAAAGCCAGCAAAGAAGCCGCTCGTATGCGCATCGAAGCAGAGGGCATCCGAGATTATCAGGAAATCGTTTCGCGAGGCATCAGCAAAGAATTGCTGAAATGGAAGGGAATTGAAGCGACATCGGCGTTGGCTAACAGTCCAAATTCCAAAGTCGTGGTCATCGGAAACGCAGAAGATGGATTGCCCTTGATTCTCGGAGGCAACTGATTGGCCCGAGTTTTTTGCATAAAAAAACCGCCTCCAAGGGCGGTTTTTTTATTGGCTGCTTTTTGCAGCCTATCTAAGCTTCAACTCACGCTTCTACAAAAAGCCCTTTGGCCTTGGATTGCGCAATCGCTGCTTTCAATCCGATTTTATTGATGGTGCGCATCGCTGAAGTGGACACCCGCAACGTCACGTAAGTGCCGTCTTCCGGATTGAAGAATCGCTTCTTCTGCAGGTTGGGGTAAAAAGTTCGTTTGGTACGACGCTTCGAGTGAGAAACGTTGTTTCCTACCATTACTTTCTTACCAGTGAGTTGACATATGCGGCTCATAGCGTTGCTTTTTTCGGATGGCAAAGAAACGAAAGAAAATCCAGCCATCCAACCGTTTGCAGGAACTACATCGCATTTATTTTGCGGTTCGAATGATCCAAGCCAACCCTTCTCGTACGCTCCTCTCGATGTTGCGGGTCCGGTTGTTGCCAACGTTCAAGCATTTGGACTCCACTCCGTTGGGACCAGCCAACGCCATCCAAACCGTTCCCACTGGTTTTTCGATGGATCCACCTGATGGTCCAGCCACTCCCGAAGTGGCCAAGGCATAGTCCGTTCCCAATCGTTTTTTTGCTCCTTCAGCCATTTGACGAACCACCGCTTCACTCACCGCTCCGTGAGACTCCAAGGCTTCTTCCGACACCCCGAGAAGGGATTGCTTGATTCGATTGTCATATGCGACCACCGACCCCAAAAACATCGCACTGCTGCCCGGCACAGCCGTAATACTCGCTGCAATCGCTCCACCTGTGCATGATTCGGCTGTGGCGAGGGTTGCCTTTCGTTCTGTCAGGCACCGGACAACTGCAGCACCCAACGCCTCATCTTGATCCGAAACAACATGGTCCCCTGCCAAGGCAAGGAAAGCAGCCACCGCAGATTCGACTTGGCTCTTGGCGACTTCGGCATCGACGTTTACACTACCAAGTCGCACCCGCACCTGGCCAGGCGCAGGCAGATAGGCAATGGACACCCCGCGGGATTCCAACCCCTCCTCCCAATCCCACACAAGCTCACTCAGGTAACTTTCACCCACGCCTTGGGTCAAAATCGTGCGGTGGTAACGGGTGGGTAAATTCCAATGCTGATCCACTCTCGGCAAAACCTCTTCCTCCATTAACCCTTTCATCTCATAAGGGACGCCCGGCATGCTCACCACTACTTTTTGATCGGCTGAACGCTCGAACCACATTCCCATCGCAGTTCCCCTGGGGTTGATCAGTACATCGCACGATTCGGGCAACATCGCCTGGTGTCGATTCACTTCCAACATCTCAAATCCTCGGCCAGCGAACCAATTCGTAATCCGCAGAAGCACCGCTTCGTCCATCACAAGGTCAGTGCCAAAATAATCCGCCAATGTTTCCTTGGTAATATCGTCACGGGTCGGACCCAACCCTCCTGTCACAAGGACGAAATCGACCCGTGCAAGCGATTCATCCAACGCAGCCCGAATCGCATCCGCCTCGTCCGAAATGGAGGTGATCCGATGCACCCGAATGCCATGCGCTGCGAGTTGCATTCCCATCCAGGCCGAATTGGTGTCAACGGTCTGGCCCAACAGCAATTCGTCTCCAATGGTGATGATTTCCGCTAACATGCCGCAAAACTAATCCGGTCGGCGCGCTTTGATTAAAAAAGACACATAAAAAAAGCCCCTCACCGAAGCGAGGGGCTTAAATACCTTGTTCAGAGGAATCACTGAATGGCCAAGCGGACCACGGCGTGATGATCGCCTTGTGCGATATTCACCAAATAGATACCGGGTGCCCAATGGCTTGTTTCCAACTTCTCAACCATGGCAGTGGTCTGCATGGACAGGACCCGCTGACCCGTCGCACTCCAGACATCGATCTGATGCGCGCCTGGTCGATTGATCACCAACTCCACTTGGTCATCCGCCGGATTCGGGAACAAATTAATGTCTGAAGGATCAATGGGTTCGGCGATACCTACCCAATCTTCAAATTCGAGGTCGGCGCAGTCTCCTAGGTCATCTGTAGGGACGCGCAAGTGCACAATATCATTGATGTCAATGGGGTCTTCATCTCCACGAACGTGCAATCCTGGCTCGAAATCACGCTGATAGATGATCTCCAACTTGCCATTGACAACGTCCGGAGCGATCGAACCAAATACCGCTTCATAGCCGTCGAAGTCAATATCTGGAGTGAGGTCACAAGCATCTTCCGTGTTCCATGTTACCCCGCCGTCCATGCTGTGCACCACGAACTGGTGACGATAATTCTGAGCACCCGTGGAGAAGTTCTCCATGATAGCCGAGTACGTGATGTACATATTGCCCGAAGCATCCGTCGCAATGGATGGGAAAGCCGCACAGCCTACGAAATAAGCCGCGATTTCATCAAAGTCCAAGGTGCCACTTTCATCGTAATCAAATGAATAAGCGATGATTTGTGCACTATCCGCTCCCATGGATTCATTCCAATACGCCAATCCGTTGGTTCCAGGGAAGTAGCTCGTGGTACCGTCGATTGTATCGGCATCCATGTAATACATCGATCCGAATGAGACATGCACCTGGCCATAACCGTCGATGTGAACATCGCCCGCACCATCGGCATTGAAAAACTCTTGGAACAATCCATCTTCGTTGTAGTCCTCACCGATCTCTGGCAAGCCCATATCAACTTCGTACAAATCGACTGGGAAATCCACGAGCAATTGCTTCTCCCACGTCTCTCCGTTGTCCTGGGAAATCATCACAAACGAGTCACTGAAGTCATTGAAGGCTGCGAAAGCAACCGTATTGCCGCGTGCATGAATGGCGTATGTATCGCCGCTGAAGCCAAAGAATTGGGTGCTATCGAGTTCTGGAAAAACATGGTCAACCATATCCCATGAGTCACCTCCGTCCTGCGAACGGTAATAGATAAGAGCGCCGTCTTG
>ERZ807291.1193-NODE-1193-length-42935-cov-7.416558_pt1 | contig 42935 bp, 38 predicted proteins | sample MGYA00521257_ERZ807291 | MGnify/ENA primary metagenome ERZ807291 (study PRJEB31413, sample SAMN03169783) | marine metagenome | biome: Marine; feature: Water; material: Subsurface seawater | place: North Sea | collected 2011-04-28 | depth 1 m m ...
TGTAGCATTGACAATAGTTGATCGTAGTCAAACACCTACGAATGGGATAACTATAACATATAACCCAATATCACCGGCAGACCCGACAACTGAAACGAAAATTTATGACATAACGAGTACAGTAGCAAAAGATGAAAAAACAGTTACATATATATGGCAAGAAACAGTTTCCGCAGTTAGTAATAGTGCTCCCACATTTACAAGTATTCCCGTAACAAGTGCAACAGAAGATGTTGCGTATACTTACACAGTAACAACAAATGATGTTGATGTAGATGACACAGTAACAGTTACTGCAACAACAAAACCAGATTGGTTGTCTTTTGATGGAACTACATTATCAGGAACACCATCAAATAGTGATGTAGGAGATAATAATGTAGTATTAACCGCAACAGATAGTAATTCAGCAACAGCAGAACAAACCTTTACGATTACAGTTATAAATGTAAATGATAGTCCATCAGGAAGTGTAACAATAAGTGGAACAGCAGCACAAAATGAAACATTAACAGCATCAAATAATATAGCAGACGAAGATGGTTTGGGAGATTTTTCATATCAATGGAAACGTAATGGCACTGATATTAGTGGAGCAACAAGTTCAACCTACACATTAATTCAAGATGATGTAGGAAATCAAATAACAGTAACAGTAACATATACAGATGATCAAGGAACAACAGAAACACTAACAAGTGAACCTACAAGTGCTGTAGCAAATGTGAATGATAATCCAACAGGAAGTGTAACAATAGATGGAGTAACAACTGAAAATACTATATTAACCGCAGTTACAAGTTCTATAGGAGATGTAGATGGTTTGGGAGATTTTACATACCAATGGAAACGTGATGGAAGTGATATTAGTGGAGAAACAAGTTCAACCTATACATTGGTTCAAGCAGATGTAGGAAATGAAATAACAGTAACAGTAACATATACAGATGGTCAAGGAACAACAGAAAATGTAACAAGTGCTCCTACAAGTGCTGTAGCAAATGTAAATGATGATCCAACAGGAAGTGTAACAATAAGTGGAACAGCAGCACAAAATGAAACATTAACAGCAATAACAACAACAATAGGAGATGTAGATGGTTTGGGAGATTTTACATACCAATGGAAACGTGATGGAAGTGATATAACTGGAGCAACAAATTCAACATATACATTAACCAACGACGATGTAGGAAAGAAAATATCAGTAACAGTAACTTATACAGATGGAGGAAACACACCAGAATCACTAACAAGTGAACCTACAAGTGCTGTAACTAATGTGAATGATAGTCCAACAGGAAGTGTAACAATAAGTGGAACAGCAGCACAAAATCAAACATTAACAGCAATAACAACAACAATAGGAGATGTAGATGGTTTGGGAGATTTTACATACCAATGGAAACGTGATGGAAGTGATATTAGTGGAGAAACAAGTTCAACCTATACATTGGTTCAAGCAGATGTAGGAAAAAAAATAACAGTAACCGTAACTTATACAGATAATCAAGAAACCGTAGAATCATTAACAAGTACTGAAACAAGTGCCGTTTTAAATAAAGAACCATTTAAACCAAAAACCAAGACCGAATTACAAACAGCAATAGACAAATGGTATGAACTTGCCAATGGTAGTGCAGGAACTACAAGTACTTCTGAGACTAGTAATGAAACTGATAAAAAGTCTAAGTTTTATTTAAAAGATGATACAAATCCAATCGAATTAGATATTCAAGGAAAATTGGACAGTGATGAATATTTAGATGCAAAAAAAGGCATAACAAAAGCAAATTTAGTAAAAGTAGTAATTGGTACAGATGTCAAGAGTATTGGTGCTGTGGCATTTCAAAATTGCAAAGCATTGAAGACCGTGATTATCCCCGATAGCGTCACGAGTATTGGTGCTGTAGCATTTGCTGGTTGCAAAGCATTGAAGACCGTGATTATCCCCGATAGCGTCACGAGTATTGGTGGTCAGGCATTTCAGATGTGCGATGCATTAACCTCCGTGATTATCCCTGATAGCGTCACGATTATTGATGGTCAGACATTTCAACATTGCACAGCATTGACCACCGTGATTATCCCTGATAGCGTCACGAGTATTGGTAATGCGGTATTTCTATATTGCAAAAAATTGAAGACCGTGACTATAGGTACTAGCGTCGAGACTATTGGTATTAATGCATTTTTTGAGTGCAGGGACTTGACCACATTGACTATACCTGACAGCGTCACGACTATTGGTAGTGATGCATTTAGAAATAGTGGATTAAACACTCTTTATATGAGTGAAAATAATGGATTAAATTTGAAAGAAGGTGATCAAAAAGTTAGTGGAAAAAACGTAAAAGTTGTATTTATTCCATCTAATAATCCCAACAATTACGACGGACCAGAATATTACGGAAATCCCAATACATGGGATACATCGTTGATCACTGATCTCAGTTTCCTTTTTTACGAAAAAACCCAGGAAAACCATCCAGACATTAGTACATGGAATGTATTCAATGTAACAAATATGCAAGGAACATTTAGTAATTCCACTTTTAATGGAGAATTAAACAAATGGAATGTAGAAAATGTAACCGATTTCAGTTATTGTTTTGCTAATAATGTAGTGTTTAATCAACCATTAAGTAGATGGAATACGCAAGATGCTACAACGTTGAAATATATGTTTTATAACGCATGGTCATTTAATCAAACCATCAATAGAGCAGTTCAATACAGTGCTATAGACAAAATATTCCCAACTTATCCAAATCCGCAAAATGGTACCAAAATAGATTGGACGGAAGATGAAATTAACAATTACTTGACTACAATATATGGAAGTGCTTTACCTGCTTCAAATCCAACAACATTTAAGGGAGCATTTGGTATGATGGCATTAGGATTGAAAATAATTGCGGAAAAGAAATTGAGTAATACATCATTAAATAGAGCACAAAGTGAGTTAGTCATGTTGTGTAACAATATAAAACTTTATAATGAAACATATAATAGTGAAACAACAAAATGGACAAAAGTAACAGGAGTTAATACTGATTATGCGAAGGAGATGGCAAACCCACCCAATACTGATACAGATTTAACACGTCATAAATTAAATAATACACGATTGACTACAATTATAAATGCCATGTTGCAAATCAATAAGGCAAATGATTATATACAAGAGTCTGACTTAAACGATTACAAAACTATATCGAAAACCTTATACACTGATATGCGATCCACCATACCATTTTATTTAGCGTGGGATACTCCAAAGACAGAAACTAAAGCACATATGAAACATAATGCTTTGACATTTATAAATGGTAATAAAGGAACGATGAATACCACTTTATCTGGCATAATTGACACAAATCCAGTAAGAATTTTGTTGGAACAATCCCCCGAAAGTTATAATAACGGCGATAAAACGAAGAATATTACGTATTTAGGTGAAACATTAGATACAAATTTAAAGACAACTTTAAAGACCCCATAAAAATCATAACAAAATCATAACAATTTGAAAATTATTATGATAAAAATTTAGGTATATGTTAAAATAAAAAATAATATTATATAATGGCAACAACTAAATTTTATGAAGAAGGTCTCGAAAAACCTATAGAAATAGACATAACAGGAACATTATTAGACAGTCATATTCGTGTACATAAAGTACACTGGTCATTAGTATACAAGGTAGTAATTGGTACAAATGTCAATGCTATTGCTAATGATGTATTCTCAAACTTCACCCTTTTGACCGACGTAACTATACCTGATAGCGTCATGAGTATTGGTAGTAGTACATTTTCTAACTGCAGAACATTGACCACCGTGACTATAGGTAATGGCGTCACGACTATTGGTCATCATGCATTTTCTGACTGCGGTAAATTGACCACCGTGACTATCCCTGATAGCGTAGAGACTATTGGTTATAGCGCATTTCAAAAATGCCCATCATTATGTAAAATTATTTTATATAGACCATATGCTACAACCGATATAGAGAAGGCGGTTGCATCTAGAAACTTTTTCGGAGCACCATCTAATATTGAAATTATAGAACTAGAAAAATATACAACATTTGAAACGGAAACAGATATTTATACATCTGAGACTAATAATGGTGAAATAGTTATACCACAACATGTTACACAAAAGAATCTAATCAAATTAACTGTTGCTAGTGACGTCGCAAGCATAGGCAAGTCTCAATTTGAAGATTTTGTTAAATTAACTAACATAAATTTGCGATATGCGACGAAGTTAACAAATATAGGTATGAAAGCATTCAAAAATTGTCCGGGAGTACTAAAGAAAGCAAAACGGGTAGGCGCAACCATAAATAATTTAGATGAGATAATAGTTATACCAAGTTTAGTAAACCATATTGGCAAAGAAGCATTTCAGCACGTCTTAATTCCTGACTGGGAGGGAGACATATATATTAGAGGTATAGATAAATATAAAAAACATCTAGAAGATAAAACACAACTAACATGGTTGGGGAGAGACAATAACTATTTTATTGGACCAAATACTAATATTTTGTTCCGTACTGATGAGTCTGTGCCATTAATGGTACTAGACCGAAACGACAATACAATAGTTGTACCGTCTAGTAATCCTTTCAAATTTTACCCAAAATTAAATACTATGACTGGTACTCTTTCTACTAGTGATAAAGGACAACAGGAATTGACTCGTGTCGGAGGAAAGATTGAGAATAACACTATTATCGGAGACGCTCCTTGGCATAGTGCTTTTTCTAATTATGACTCTGAAAATATTTTGCCATTCTTCATGGCGCGGGGTATTGATGATATATACACAATCCCTCTTATCTTTACAGATAATTACGATAACACACAAATTGAATTTACTTTGACTATAAATGTACGTGGCTCTGATGATGATTGCTTTCCAGGAAATTCCAAATTAATTTTGAAAGACGGAACAAAGAAAGTATTCCATGACATAGAAGTAGGTGACGAAATACAAGTTTGTTCCAAAGATATGGAATTGTCTTATTCAAAAGTAGTATTTTTGCCCCATTTACAAAATAACCAATTAACCTCGTTTATAAAATTTATGACAGAATCAAATGAAACAATTCGAGCAACATCCAAACATTTATTACCGGTGTTAAATAAAAACAATGAATTACAAAACATCATGGCAGAAGAAATAACAAAAGAAGACAAATTATATGTATTAAATAATGGAAAGGGAGTACCAGAAGAAATTAAATCGATAGAAAGAATAGTAGAAGAGGGCGCATATACAGCATACACAAAAGAAGGAGAATATATAGTAGTAGATAATATGGTGGGTGCTCCTTATGCGATGAATTATAATTTATTCAATTTATTGAATAAAATTATGAATGGTTTAGATAATGTAGGTTTAATGGTGTTAATATCACCGGTCGTTCGTGTATTAGAGGGAATATTGTATGGAGCATTTAAAGGACTAGGACTAATGCGTTATATAGAAGACAGACGTTAGAAAATCATAACAATTTGAAAATTAGTATGATAAAAATTTAGGGAAATCATAAAATAGTAGGGAATCATATATAAGAAATGCCTATTAATCCTTCTGTATTCGACATCACCTCCATCTCACAAAATACAGGGATATTAATCTTATCCAATAAAAACACTGGTGCTGATTCAATTAAAGAAACATCTGATGATTTCAGTGGTGTAACAAATGCCGGCAATGCGTTCAGCACAGATACCGATTTACGGATTGATGCTGCTAATACTGTTAGTTTGATTGCTACTGAAAGTGTAGATCCTGGCCTCTTAGTTAGTGCGAGTGGTATGTTCGAAAACAATCTAACCACAGGAGTTGACAAAGATTTCAATGGTACAAACGTGTTAGCACCCAATATGAATATATCAGATCTAACTACGGGTCTAGATACTGATTCTATTAATGCGAAAAATATTGGAGAAGCATTAATAGAATCAGTAGGCACGGCACGCGTAGAATTGACATCTACTACGGTAGTGTCTAATTCACATACAACAACAAACTCAGATGGTGACTATCAATCTTATCTTAAAGGTGATTCGGCTGTTACAACAAGCACGTCTATTGCGGTAGAAATAACGACAGGGGTGATTGTTGAGGCTGAAGAAGATGATACATTACAATCAAGTTATACATTGTTAGTAGATACACAAGACGCTGATGATGTTACTTCCTATGATAACGCAAAAACAGACTTGGTCGATCAGTTTTCAGAAGGATCGATTGATCTAACAGAAGCAATTAAATATATAAATACTTATTCGGGCAATACTGTCGCCAAAGATTTTGTAGATTGGTTGGAAAAGAATCCAAGTGAATTGAATACTTTAGCAAACGCTACTAATACAGAGAGTGGGGTAAGCCAAGAGACAGATGTGGTTATTGATAAATTTTTAGCAAAAGTAAATAATAAAATACTACAAAATACAATCAACACACTCAAACTTATACATGAAAATCCAACTACAACCACAGCATTAGGTAATACTACAGACGTAAAACAAGATGAGAATGGACAAATAACGGGTAAAAGCACAACATCTGCTTTTAAAATCGGAACAGATGGAGAAATGTGTGTAACTGGAGATTATACCATAACTAAAGATTACACATTACCTACAGGTCAAATATTCAAGATTAAAGAAGGTGCCACAGTTACTATAGAATCTAAATGGACGCTTCCGAATGACGGTAATTGTAACATTCAGATTGAAGATGGAGGAAAGTTAGTTATTGGTACTGGGGGTAAATTAACCATTGGAACGAAAAACACAAATATCAACGGCGGCACAATCGAAAACCTTGGCGAAATAGATAACAAGGGAAATTTAACTAATGGTATTAATGCCGGACCTTTTTATGTTAAAGGTAATATCATTAATAGCGGTACATTTACGAATCAAGTTAGTGGTCAAGTTAATTTAAATAATGGAGTATTTAATAATAGTGGTGAATTGACTAACTTAAGTAAAACATTTACATTATCTGAGAATAGTACTCTTATAAATACTGGATCAGTGGAAAATGGTGTTAAATGGGATATTTTTGACGGGTCGAAGGAACCTGTAAAAAGTAAAATGACAATTAATGGAGGAATAAGACAAAAAGGAACATTCAATAATAATTATGCATCAATAGACGCAACTAGTAGTGCTACAATAATTGGTACAATAACGGGAAATAATGGAAGAGATGGTAAAGATGGTGAAATATGGGAAGATGTGGCGGACATCAAGAATGTTGTTTGCGGTAGCCGCGAGTACGGTTTTGGTGAAAAAGGTGGAGATGGTGGTTTTGGTGGAAAAGGTGGAAAAGGTGGAAAGGGTGGGCGGATCACGCCATTTGTAAAGAAAATGATGTATGGTCCAGGTGGAGATGGTGGAAAAGGTGGTTTTGGTGGAGATGGTGGAGATGGTGGTACTAACGGTGATATTTATAGAGATCAGTGTTCGCAAACAGCAATTGGAGGCGAAGGTGGTTTTGGTGGAAATGGTGGGAATGGTGGGAATGGTCGAATTACCACATCTTCGAATAGTGGTGATTCGTATAATGATTTTTTACTGCCCGAGGAGGTTGGAGGTGGTGGAAGAAATGGTGGAAAGGGTGGAGATGGAGCAATTGATAAAAGCAATATTGGAAAAGTATTTACTGTTGTCGATTCCGGTACTGGTGAAAAGGGCGGAAAAGATGGAAATAATTATGGCAATGGTGGTGCTGGTGGTGCTGGTGGTACTCATGTTGGTGGTGCTGGTGGTACTACCCATGTTGGCGTTGCTGGTGGAGATGGAAGTGGTGCAGTTATATTTTATAAGATAAATAAAAGTTCATGGGAAAAAATAACTGAATCAAAAACAATTGAATACCAATATCCTATTACATTTTTAGCAATTTCTGGTGGTGGAAAAGGTGGAAAGGGTGGGGATAAAGGTCTACGACATGATGGTGGTGGTGGTGGAATCGGTGGAAATGGTGCATGGATTGAAGCAACAGTCAATGGAACCGAAAATATTGAATTTAATATAGACAATAATGATATTACCATCAATACTGGTGACCATGATTTAATACTTATTTCAGGGGGTGATGGTGGAAATGGTGGAAATGGTGGTAAAAAATCACAGCAACTAAAATAATAAATAAATCACAAACATGATTTTTTCGGTAAATTTATTTATCATAAATAAATTTATACAAACATGCCAAAAGATTTAACAAATATGTTAAAAGGAGCATATAATTTCGTCGCGGATATTACTCCATGGGTGATTAGTGAGGAAGATACTTTAACAAATATGTTAGAAGGAACTGCTTTAGTAGAAAAACAATTATTCGGATTTACAAGTGCAACTCCTGAAACTACTTCTTTCAATAAACCCATTTGTTTTAATAAAGGAACCAAAATACTTTGTTATAAAAACAGTGAAGAACAATATATTCCGGTTGAACAATTAAAACCCGGTGATTTGGTAAAAACATATTTACATGGATACAAACCCTTAAAAATAATGAAAAGCAATACTTTTACATTGGGGAAAGGGGATGATCAAGGCATGTACAAAATGAAAAAATCCGGATCTATGACTGCTGATTTGGAAATGACGGGTCGTCACAGTATTTTGGTCGATGAAACCGATCCCGCATATACCCATCAAGTAAAAAAATTCGAAAATGCCAATGCCAAATACAAACGTCCCTGGGGATGGCATATCGACGGAAAATTCCGTTTAACCGCAAATTCATGTGAACAGTTCAAAAAAATGCCAGTAAACAAATACACAGTATACACATTTGCTTTAGACAACGAACAAATGCAATATGGAGTATGGGCCAATGGTTCCCTAGTCGAAACCACATCACACCGCTATATCAGTATGATGAAATAAACCCAACGTTATTATATATAGAATTCATCTATATATAGTATATAAATGAATCAAAACAATATTCAAATCATAGGACAAGGAACATATGGTTGTGTATATCGCCCAAATATTGATTGTCAAACGAAAAAAATCGATTCCAAACAATTTTTGTCCAAGATACAACGAAAAGACAAAACCAGCAAAAATGAAATAGTAATAGGAAAAAAAATCATTAGTTTACCAAAAAACATATATAGTAATCGTTTTGCGCCTATTTTAGAAAGTTGTCCCATTGAAATCGGAAAAATGGAAGAACAACAATTTTCCACATGTAAAATGATTGTCCAAGGAAAAGAAAAAATCAAAAAAACCGGATTATTATCAAACAAAATACAATATGTTGGCGAACAAACATTAGGGGATTATTTAGAAAGTGAATTAACAACTAAAGACAATACCACACAATATATTAAAAAGGTTGCTGAATCACATCTCTATTTATTGAAAAGTTTAGAAATATTGAACCAAACCAACGTGCTCCATTTGGATTTGAAACACAACAATGTTATGTTCGATGAAAAGAAAGGTTTCCCGATAATAATTGATTTCGGTTTATCTTATAATTCCGAAAATTTGGACATGTCCAAATATAAAGTCCAAGAACACAAATTTGGAATTATGACCGATTTTTACATACCTTGGACTATCGAAACAGTAATGTTGTCCCATGTTGCGAAACATTTGTCGTCAAAATCTACCCAAACCGTAGATGAAGCAAAATTAGATGAGAAAATCACCAACATAAAAATGTTGGAATCTATTGTGAAGAATTACGTTAAAAAGCATGGATTGTTACAAAGTAGAAAGATTTTTACCGAAGAAGAATCACAACAATACGAAAAAAACATGTTACAATGGGTGTCTAGTTTCAAAGATAAAACGTGGAGAACATTATGGACATCACTGTGTTCATCTAATAAAACATGGGATACTTATAGTTTGTCGATTTTGTATTTGATCGAATTACAATTAGCAGGTTTAATACAATTGTCCAAGAAAGAAGATAATACATTTTTAACAAAATACATGGAATTATTAAAACAAAGCATATTATCTAAACCTGAAGATCGAGTATTACCTTCCGACATACGAAAAAAGTTATACATTATATTTACTCAGGTAAATAAAATGGATTATAACCAAGTCGTGAAACAAATTTCAAGATCAGTCCAAGAAAACAAAGCGAAAATAGTGAAAAATCGGGCAAAAGAGAATTTACAAACGCTCCAAGAAGAAAAACAAATCCATGATAAATTTAATGCTCGCTAGAAAAACGCACCGTTTTCTTATAACTTGTAATCGTAGGAATAGGTTCATTCATGTTATAATATGGACCGCATGATTTGTCGACTGTTTCACATGAATCACAAAGATGTAATGGATTTTGAACTCCATTTTGTTGTTCTTTTTGGGAAAAACAACAAAAGAAAGAATACAAACACTTCATTATATTAAGACGAGAAAATAGTATATCGCGTATTATTTAACAGGTTACTTAACGAATCATATGTTTTTTTATTACCATAAACGTGACAATATCCATTATTTTGTATAATATAAGGAACAAATGGATGCTTATTTCCTAATAATGCCAACGTATTTTCTAACGACGAATTGATCCATAATTCATTGTTCAAACTGTCATAACATGTTTGAATCATAGACATAAACGAATGGCATGTTTCCACATTGATCCAAATAGGTACGTGACACGAAAATAAAATGCGTTGAATATTCGATTGTTTTGCCAAAAAACATGCGCGCGCCATAGCTTTGTGTAACTGCGGATCATGAAATGACCGACATTGTACGTGAATCACAGAAAGAGCATTCTCTTCCAAACTATGTCCTTGAGACCAATTTTCAAATAAATGCTGCCATTTGGCATTTAATAGTTCAATTTCGATAGATAATTTGGAAGAAACGGGATCACTACTATGTAATCTCTTATATTCAATAACGCGTAGCGCTTTTTCAACATATTTATCAATATGTTCAGGAAAATACAAGGATGGCATTCGTATTTTGTGGTTTATATGTGGAGTATCAGATAAAGTCAATATATGGTGATTATTTTGAAACGCACATAAACGATTCTGAAAGTCGCCATTTTTTTCCTTATAATCGTAATTTTGGTTCGTAAATACATTCCAATATTTTGAAAATGCTCCACATGGAATTTGAGAAGGGTCAATCGATCCCGCCTTTTTTGCGCATAGTTTATGTTCTACAATATCAATTGTGGAAGTCAATTTTGAAACCATTTTTCGATAGTTAGTTTTGCATTTTAAAATCGATTTATAATAAGATTTATTGTCTTGATTGTTGTTTAAAATACAAGTATATTTCTTGGACCAATGTAAAACTAACAATTCAAACAACCATTTATTGGGTTTGGATGTTTCTCGTGGCACCCATTTCGCAACATTTGTATGACAGGTTTCATTTTCTTGATATTGTACCCATTCATTATGTAATGTTTCATTCATAAATTCAATACAAAAATCAATAAGAGGATGTTCAAATCCTAATTTATGGTAATCATGCAGATAATTACACAATCCGCAAATATCCCGCCATGAACCATGTTGAAATGTGCTGTTTTTAACAATAATCATATTTTGAATACATTCTTTGGTCATTTCCGGTTCATAATCATAACTAATTGACAAAAAAGAATAAGTGAGTTGTCTATAACCATGTTCATTATGTATATCGCGAATATAAGCAATAAAAGAAAACAATTGAAATACATTATGTTGATAAATCGCATATAAAATAGACCCATTTTTGGGAATATTTGTATGGAGACATTCCATTAAGTGTGTAAATTGATGCGACAGATCTTTTACATGAACAATATCATTACAATCAAGCGTACAAATATTTTCCCATAATTCTACTAACAATTCTTGATATTGTAACATAGGATCAATTTCTTGGACAACTGGGAAATTCATTTTAATGAATATAGTTTCAAATGATTAAATGGTTTTCTATAAATGTTTTCGTGTTTTGCGCATTTCGGGTAATTCGGCAATGCGAACCCGTTTTTTTGTATATTTACCATGTATTTTACGTAAAATAGAAGGGGTGGTAGGTTCAACGAGAACAAGTTCTTTAAACAAAATATGAATAGAATTGATAGAATGAAAAATAAAAAGAGACAATGGAATGTCAATATCACACGGTAAGTTGTATACTTGAACACACTCTTTTTTATGAAAATCAAAATCAGAGTTTTCAATATGGTCGATAATGGTAGTCGGATCACTGCGTATATGAAATTTCATTATACCGTCACATTTGTATTTTTTGCTATTTAAATTACGATATTGTTGAAGTAATGAAATCAAGTCATTTTGTAATAAAGTACTACTATTATAATCGTTATTTATTGTTAAAGGAACCCTTTTCTTTATTTTATGAATAATTTCGTCTTGGACATTAGAATAATAAAGAAATACATTAATTTCATTCATTACTTCTTTATCATATGTAATACCGCCATGGAGTGTTCGTAAATATTCATTTGTCCAAGAAAGATCCAGTTCGTCCACATTTTCTTCGATCATTTGAATTATAATTTGAAAAAGTTTCGTTTAGATAAACGATTATGAAAGGATTTAAATAATAGTATATGTTAAATGACAATAAAGAAAGAAATGGATAAGGTAAATAAAAAAATAGATAAATTATCAGATGAGTTAAATGAAATGACTGAATTTATAAAGAAAATGCAATCGAACGAATATATTTATTTGTTTTGGGATATTGAAAATGCGCAAATCCCGAATGGAAAAAGTGGTTATGAATTAGTTAGTATTATACAAGACTATGTAGAAACCATTTATGCTGACAAAAAAATAGTAATTAAATGTTATTTCGAAGAACAAAATTTAAATGATAAAAATAAAATGGCATTAAATGATGCCGGATGTCATTTACATTTAGTTCCAAACCCTTATAATAAAAAAGAACGTTCAGATATGATAATAATACGGGATTTGTTGGACGTTGATTATAAATCAATCGTCGGATTAATTACATCCGATGGTGATTTTAAACCTTATTTGAATCAATTACAATCCAAAGTAAAGGATTTATTTGTAATTACAAATAATGAAAAATATGATGATTTTATGCCCAATGTTATTAAATGGGCTGATATTTGTTCAGAATTGGACTAACCTACTTAAAGAGATCGATGGTTAATATAAAGTATCACAACCGCACAGAATCCTTTGTTTCTTACTAACGCGAGTCTTGTATGTTAACTATATGACTTAATGAAAAAACGTTTTATGTGATACAGTACAGTGATAAAATTGAAACAATGTTTTTGAACACACTGTTTCAATAAAAAATGACGTTTAAAGATATAACTATGTGTATACCTCGTGTAGAAAATTTCACAAACAAAGATTTTGTATATAAAACATTGTGTAAAATAAACGCAGGGAAAATAAAAAAGATCGTGGAAAAACCATTAAAAAATGAAAAAAACTACAAGCGAATTTTGATTCAAATGACAATTAATCAAAATAATCAAAACGGTGCGTATATATTGGACAGATTTTCAAAAGGTGAAAATATAAAGGTCGTTTATGAAAACCAGGAGTATTGGAGAGTGGTTTCATCGTACTAGTCCTTGAATATATTTATCAACCACGGGATTGGAATTATCATAACACATAGAAGGTTTTGTTCTTCCCCAAAAGGTATATAATCGCGCATTTTTTATTTCAATAGTAAATAATTCGTCAATATAACTATATGCGTTTCTAAAGTGTAATAAATTATGTTTAATTTTGTCTTTTGATTCAATTAAATATTGTAATCTCTTATGAATACGATTGGATTGCTCTGTCGTTTCGAGTGAATTATGACTATATAAAATATAGCGAATTTCGTTTTTCACATCTTTAAATCTCTCAATCAAAGTTTTCCGGTTTGATTCAATGCGTTTAATAAAGGAAAATACGTTTATATTACAAATAATAGGAAATGACCCTCTAATTTCATCAGGTAAAAACATTGAATTCCATTCTTTCATTTCATTGATTTTGGATTCTACTTCTTGTAGTTGTTGATAAACGAGTTTTGATTTTTCACCTTCGTCTTCAATAAACATTAATTTACTCGCAACAAATTCTAATGATGTTTCTAATTTATCAAATTGCTGAGCACTATTAAAGAATGTTTGCGTAGATGTTTCCAATTTCAAATAATTAATAAGAGTAATTAATCCGGTAGTAATTCCATTAAGTATTGCGATTAATATGACCGTCCAATTATGTTCGCATGAAGAAGTAAATGGTGTTAAAAATGTTAGAAAAGTAGATAATAATATTGTCGGAATCATCAACATGTGTAATTTGCGTTTACATAATAAATGGGACTGTATATACAAGTTTTTTTGCCCTTTCATAAACGTAATTAATATATCTAGTTCGTTGGAATATTTATCATCACTATCGTAATATTTATCAAGTGATTTTACCACTTGAATATAAGACAATTCTTTGAAACATGGGTTTTCATTGTCTTCGTCATCGCTATTATGATAAGATATAGTTAATGGACTATCACTTTCATGAACTAAATCCATTTTTTCTCCACTTGTAACAACATCTTTAAACGCGTTACGAAGTTCATTTAGTTTATCATCCATTTGTTGTGAATAATTATCATCATCAATTTCTTCATGTTCAATTATTGGAGTGTTTTCTGAAGATGAGGAATCAATTATTGGTGGATTCTCTATATCATTATTTTCATCCATATTGTAAAATAATATACTTTATATTTATATAATGAAACGAAAATTATATATTCTAGCAAGTTGCCGTGTTCATCGCCCTTTTAATTGCGATAAAAACCATGAAACTGGGTTATTTTCTGAATACGATACTCAAGGAACAATTTGGTCTGGACCTAATTTTTTTGGTTCTGTATATTGCTCAAACTATATAAAACAGATATTAAAATCATTAATAACACGTAGTAATAAAGACAGTATAGTTTCTATATTTCCAAATGAAGAAAAATTTGGAAATATCTGTGATTCATTATATGAAAGTGATTTAATTATTATAGAAATCTCTACAATGAAATCTATAATAACTACACAAGATGAAAACAATATATATTTATCAAATGAGCATTTACATAAAATAAATGGTTCATATAATAAATATGAAATAAACAAAGAAGAATTAAAACAAAATATTTTAGATATACAAAATATGTTAAAAAAAATAAACAAAAAAGTACTTTTTGTAAGTCATTTCATTGGATCATATCATATAAAACCTAGACAGATTATTATTAATACACTTAAAAAACATTGTGAATATTTTTTTAATCCTACTCATTATGTTAAAGATAAAAAATATCTTCAAAACAACACGCATTATACAAAAGAGGGTGAATCACATATTATGAACGAATTACATAAAAAAATAACACAGATAATTTAATATACGTAATTTTTCTCATGAAGAGATTTACCCCCATTCGCACCCCCTTCAAACGCACCTTGCGACGCAAGACTATTATTTTTTGCTAATTGTAGCAATGTGTTTTGTGCTTTATCAATATTATCACTCTTACCTTCCCATGCGGTAATAACACTGGACTGTAGTGCGCGTCCATACGAAAAAGTAAGACGCCATGGTTTTATCCCATCGAATTTATTAATTTCATTTAATGCAACACTTGCTTCTGTTTCGGACATACCACCAGACAAAAATACAACACCGGGCATGGAAACGGGAACGGTTTGTTGAAACGCATGAACTGTATAAGACCCCACTTTTGTCCAATCAATTTCATCGGTACATGAAACACCTTGACGAACCATATTAGGTTTTAACAGTGTACAATCAATATCCACATTATGATTAACCAGTTCGCTATATACCTTGCTCAAAACACGAACAGACACATCATGAGATGTTTGGAGATCATGCGTTCCGTCCATTAAAATTTCCGGTTCTACAATAGGAACTAATCCATTTTGAATACAAATAGATGCATAACGCGCCAAAGTAACCGCGTTTTCATGTATGGAAATCTCGGAAGGGAGATGTTTATCAACATCAATCTTTAATACAGCGCGCCATTTGGCAAAACGTGCTCCGGCATCATAATATTGTTTACACCGAACGTCCAAATCATCCATTCCTTGTGTAACCGTTTCATCATGATTATATAATGATTTTACACCCTTGTCTACTTTAATACCAACAACAATATCATTGTCTAACAATGGTTGAATCAGTTTTACTCCCTCTTTTTCATCCAAAAGAGTTTCTTCATACGTAATAACTCCGCTAATATATTCATTTAACCCCCTTGTTTGGAATAGTAAATCGCGATAAGAAAATCGATTTTCATGATTATTTTCAACACTAATTGCGTCAAATCGTTTTCCAATTGTTCCAGTACTTTCGTCGGCTGCTAAAATACCCTTACCTGGAGTACAAATCTTGTGTACAGTGTCTAGTAATTCTGTTCGAAACATTATATGCAGTACAGATAATTTGTATTTAAATTGATTTATCAATTATTATAAAATTGAATATTGTCGTCACTATGTATTATATTCATAAAAATTATCAATATGTATAAAAAATCATCCAAATGCATACGAAGAAAGGAACTTCGCAGCAATGAACAAATGCGAAGTTATTGTAATGAATTGAAACCGCGTATTGTAACTACACGTTTTAATCAAGAAACGTGGATTGAAAACGAATCTTACCGTGAAAAACATCACCCGTTGTTAGGTTGTGCGTATGGTGTTCCAATTAAGACAGCAAATTCATTTACTGGTGACGATGTTTTATTAGTATTAGAAATGAATAATAGTGAAAATAAAATAATGGGTATAGGAATGATAAGAAACCAACCCGTTTTACGAAGCAAACAATATAATGTGTATGAAAATCCGGAATATAATCGATATATATATTTGGGGAAAACCCGTATTGATCGAAATGATATGAATGAAGAAGAAGAGCAAATAATGAAGGTATTTGATATATTATGTTTTACGGGAAAAAGGCATCAAAAGCGACTGTCGGGTATAAAAGCGTTTCCTGTGGATATGCTATTTAAAATGTCAACCCGATCAAAAGAATTAGGGAAACCGGATTTAGTAGATTTTATGACACATATGTTTAAAATGCGTATGAAATAATAAATCAAATGGTATAATTCAAATAAAATAATATAAATGGAATTTATACATTCTTTTTAATGGAAGAAACCAATAATTTATACGATGTAACACAATATAGCGATGATGAATTATATGCTATGTTGGATTTGAATAATCCATCAGATAGAGAACTGGAAGCCAAGGTATTATTGTCAATTGAGAAATATAGTTCTGTTGAAAATAAAGAAGCAATACAAATTAAGAGTTTTTTTGAAGACGTATATAGTCATTTTTTTGAAAGCGATGATATAATTGAAGGAATGATAGATAAAGATGAAAATGGAGATACGGCAGAACACAGTAAACCACAAACTAAAGAACTAACCGATTATAAAAAAGTTTTTGGGAAAAATGAACTATCTGATCAGGGAGAAAAAGATACAAATTTACTACAAACTACAACATTAAACTATGGTGCAAGTCAATTGAATCCTTTGTTAAAAGAAACACAAAAACGCGTATTACAATTGGACAGTCAGTTTAGAAATTATACTAATTATCCTTCTGCAACCGATTATATTATTAATTTGTCAGAAACACTGCACAATGTTGTCTCATTACGATTACATTCTGTAAGCATTCCATACACATGGTATAATATTAGCAATGTATACAACGCAAATTATTTTCAATTGATAGGAAATGCTGATGGTATTCGCGGAGTATATGATCTAACGATAGGTATTGCTCCAGGTGCGTACGATGTAAACGGTTTAATACTCGCAATTAATGAATCCATTGAAAATGTTAAAACTGAAAATCCTGACATTAATTTCGGAACAACGGGTGTAGAATATGACTTGGAAACATCAAAAACGACATTAACACTCGATTTACAACAAGTATACAATGAACCAAATTTTTATTTATATTTCAATCAATCAACAAACACGTTTGGAAATGATGCTAATAAATCTATACCCGGATTTTTGGGTTATGGTGATCTAGTAATTCCAAAATATACCAGTTCGAATATACCTAATAGCGATTTATCTGGAAATATTGTTGATGTCTCCAGTGTCCCCAATGCGTATCCATTGGAAAGTATTTATTCCAATTATCAATATTCTTATAATGCGACGGGTAAAATTTCAGACGAATCCTCTGTTACATATAATCAATTTGATCCATATACACCCTTTTATTTGGTTATTAATGATCCTTCCAATAATGTTATTGGCAATAATTATTTTACGATTTGTACTTACGATGGTCCAAATATATATTCTACTGCCCCAGATACATCATCCAATGTACTTGAAAAATTTACAGTAGAATTTGGCGATGTATCCGGATTATATACTCGTCCTACGTTATTAGAAGCAATCAATCGTTCTTTACTAAATAGTGATTTTTTAAGTTCAAATGCTTCTTTGAATCAATATGATATATCCTTTTCAAACGCAGATGATACAATTACCACGTTACAGCGATTTCAATTACGAACACTTTTGAGTCGCTTTACAACAATAAAAAAGAAAAATAAAAAACAAGTGATTTTATTTCCAGATGAAAATGAAGTATTGAATAATTTGCCACAAGATGTAAGAGTACAGAAATGGCAGGGTCCATTATGGACGGGAATTAATTCATGTTTTATGTTTGATGAAAATACTATTTTTACACAATCCAATTCAGTACGTTCTGAAAATGAACCAATAAATACATTATATTCGATTGACGGTTCTGGTGGTTTGAATAAACCATCATTATTACTACAGTGTATAAAACCCGGATATGATAATAGTTATAACAATCGATATACGACTATCGACAATGACGATTTAGCTGGTTACGGGTTAGGTTTTGGGGAACTGTCACCAGAGGAAGCCGAGGGTTTGGTTGGATATACATTAAATAACTTGATCGGTGTTTATGGATATGATAATACCTTTACAAATTCGGAAATAAATATGAAACTAAAGAATATTAAAAATGGTTATGGTAATGATATTTCAAATGGTTATGTAAATGCCGAAGCATTTTATGATATTGGATCTAATCAATGTAGAATGATATTTGATATATTTACCTATTTTAATGAAACCGACTATATATTCGATTTATCTGGAAGTTTTTTTGATATATCAGGAAGTCCGACTCCATTGGGACTTGATGACGTAAGTTATGGTTGGATTCCTGGATATAATGTATCTTCAACTGCCACTCTGGATACTGCGACCGACATATCATTTGGTACAGGAACCATAATTGACATACCAGTTGGTACATTCGATGGTGTATCTACACCAAAAAACGCATTATATAGAACTGGAAATATAGATTTCCCGTTTCTAATCGATCAATCAAATAATAAAATTGTTGTAAAAACAAAAGATGTGAGTAATGGATATACAGATATAGGAATATCAACATTGCCCGATTATACAATAGAATTCAAAACAGGTAATTATCGAACGCCACAATTATTACAAGATATGATGAATACCACATTTTCGTCGATACGAGGAATAACTGATAAAGATGGAGTGGCATTAAACGGATTGAATATGTCAAACAGTAAAATATATATATATGACGGATCATGGGTATTTATTCCCACAGTAGACAATAAATTTACACAAGAAGATTATAAAGTTGTATTATCCGATGAAAATACAGACGCATCTTATATAAATGATTGGGTAGATTCAAATAATACCATTCGATATAGTCTCGACGCAAGTGGAGATTTACAAACATCGAGTAATCCAGGTATTACATCAAACAGTATGTGGAACGCATATTTGGGATTTACGGACAGTAGTTACAGTTTAGTATCAGGATCAACCGGAAGTGGAATAACGGGATCTCGTGATGTTATGTATGATATAAGTAAAACATTGTTTGTATATGAGTCAAATATAGAAGATGTGTCAGGTTCAGAAGTAACTGTACTACATGAAAAAAATAATGAAATGTCTTTCATACCACAATCCAATGTTAAAGGTCTTAGTGACGCAAATGGTGTACAAAAACTTAATATTGAAATATCTCCTGGTATATATCCACTTTACTATTTGTATAACGAAATAAATACGAAATTGAATGCTGATTCTAAAACAGAAACTTCTATAATATATTCTTATTTTGATAATGCTGGAAACGAAACTACTGTTATGCAAATGAATATTAATAAAGTATATACAGCAGAAGATTATATTTTAAAATTTTACGATGACGAGGCAGCAACTTTAAATATTAAATCAGTGAATACGAATTCGTTTGAAGCCACCACATGGGATGTAACTTTGGGTTGGATATTAGGATTTCGATATATTCCCACTGTATATTTAAGCCCCATTGACGGAAGTAACAATTTGTTGGTTACAAATTATGATTACACCTACGATGATAGTAGTGAAATTATTACATTAATGGGAAATTCGACATTGGATTTATATCTGTTTAAAAATCTGTATTTAATATTGAACGACTACACTCAAAATCATTTGAATGATGGACTTATTACAGGTGTTCGTGACAATCCAAACGCAACTAGACCCCAATATTCCAGTAGTGCAACGCGAATTTGTGATCCATTAACCGGTCGAAATCAATCGTCTATTTTTAATTCCGTACAACCAGGAATGGGTTTAACCGAAAATCAATTGTACGCGGCAAATATCATAGCAGCAGATAATATTGTTAAGCAATCAACACGAATATATTCTGACCCACCCTTTGTAAAAGATATGTTTGCTTTAATACCAATTAAGGTTTCGGGATTGAAGCAAGGTGAAGTATTTACGGAATATGGCGGTACACTCCAAGACAACGATCGAAAATACTTCGGTCCAGTAAACATTAGTAAAGTAAATATCAAATTATTAAATGATCACGGGGATGTAATTAATTTGAATGGTAGTAATTGGTCCTTTTCACTTGTATTCGAGTATCTATATAATATGAAAGGCATTTAAACCGAGGAAGATGAATATTTGGTGTAAAATATTTGTGTTTGTTTCACTTATTTAATTTATAGAATTAAATAAATGGACCTTCAAAAAGAGATCAAAAACGATGTTCTTCCAAATATACACATTTTGGTAGAATTATTAAAAAATGACGGAAATGGTTCGATTCCGTTGGTAAATTTCTTGGACAACACACAATATTTTATAGAGAAATTCCAAACTCTCGAATTAAAAGTCCAAGAACTTGAACAAATTTTACAACAAAAAAACACTGAAAATTGTGACATTTCGCATATGCGAAAAATAAACACTTACTTTTCCTTAAAAAACACAGAAAACAGTGAAAATAAAGATGTCTTGGACAATAATACAATCGAAGAATCGATCAATGAGGAAAATGTCCAAGAACCCCAAATAAATATCGAGAATATTGATGAATTATTGATGACTAATTTAGAACATATGGAAAACCTGGTTCAAATTGCCAAAAATTTACATGGGAAATAATGTTTTGTGTATTTTATTATGTGACATGTATATATAATGTCCATTGTTGCTCTAAAGAAAAAAACTGCTGCCAAATATAATAATATGAGTGTGAATGTACAACAATTTTCGATAAACGGAGGGTTTCGTAATCAAGGTTGGGTCGGACAAACTTCTATATCACGATCTTTAATCAAAACTCCTCATCGAGGAGCTACACCTCGTGGTCATGGTGGTTGTTGTGGAACGTACAATATGTCAATCGTAAAACCTTTGGAACCATGTACTAACAATAATGAAGTTGTGAAATCATCTGTTGTAAGCACCGACGGAATGTTGGACATGAAATATAGATGGATTCGTCGTCCCGCACCTTACACTAGTGTAAAACCTGATGTAAATCACAATTTAAATCAGCAAGGGGAATATATTAACCGCATAAAGAAGAAAACATTAAACGCCACAACCAGACAATGCCCTTCTATTCCTAAGCAATCGTGTAATTTGAGTTGCGATTTGTTTAAAACACGAACATCAATGAAGGCTGGCATAGATAATTTTACAAAAAATGTTGGTCCAATTGATCAATCTGATTATGTGAAGAATACAAATGATCAATGTATAATGATTGATGAACAATTTCAAAAAGAATTGAACACAAAACCTTCTTCTACACCATTTGGATGTTAAATATTTATTTATCAAGAATAAATATTTGATTAAGGAGCAGCATCAGTAGCAGGAGCAGCATCAGTAGTAGCAGGATCAGCAGCAGCAGTAGTAGCAGGATCAGGAGTAGCAGGATCAGGAGTAGCAGGATCAGCAGGATCAGCAGGATCAGGAGTAGCACCTTCAGGAGTAGTATTAGCAGCAGCATCAGGAGTAGCATCAGGAGTAGCACCTTCAGTAACATCATCTCTTTTATTTTCCCATTTGTTCTTAGCAGTATCATATATATATATTTCGCTTACCTCGTGCCACAAATACACCTTTTTACGAAGAATTTCGCCAGGATTTTCTTTTAATTCTTTCAAAAATTGTACATATCCAGCATCACTTTCCGGGGCACCTTCAACCGCAGGAGTTTCAGCAGCAGCAGCAGGAGTTTCAATAGCAGTAGCACCTTCGGTATTAGCATCAGTAGCAGTAGCACCTTCGGTATTAGCATCAGTAGCAGCAGCACCTTCGGTATTATCATCAGTAGCAGCAGCACCTTCAACAGCAGGAGTATTATCATCAGTAGCAGGAGTTTCAGTAGCAGCAGGAGTTTCAGTAGCAGCAGGAGTTTCAGTAGCAGTACCTTCAGCACCGCCCTTCATTTTCTTATTTTTCCTTTTTTTAAAACTTTGTTTTTTAACATTTTTTCTTCTCTTATATGTCATTTTTCCCATGATTCTTAATTATATTAAAAGGATATTTTATAAACACGAAAAACACCAAATATTTGCTAAAGTACAACTCCATTATTCGATTCATATAAAATTGAAAAACGAACATAAATAAAGGATTTGTTATAAAAACAATGGAAACTATCAACGAAATACAAGAAAAATACGTTCAGAGTCTGAATGAAATGGAAAAACAAGGATATATCATAGCAAAAGAGCACCTAGGATCTTCATTTAGTTTGGAAAAAAGCATAGGGTTTAAAGAATGGTTAAAAAAACAAAATATTACAAATGAGTAGGAATGGAATGTGGTTTATTTAAATAATTTGCGAGTATTTTTCCATGTAGGAATCATTCGTCGCATAAAATCAAAGTGATTTGTTTTTATTTCACGCTTTTGTTTTTTACGATCATTGATACACTTTGTTAGGCGTTCACTATATGTTCTGTCAATAATATACACCTTATATGTATTTTTAGAAATTGATTCAAATGGGAAGTAATTACGATTCATTGGTATAAAATCTTTAATACATTGGTTTGAATTTGGTATAGACAGTGTATTAGTCGATAATGTGTCATTAACAAATATATCCAATATTTCTTCTTCTATAAAGATAGTGCTTTGTACAATTTCGCCAATAATTTTACTACGTAATTCTTTAACACTGGTATTATTAGTTACGCTAATAATTACAGGCACATTAACCGTCGAAATAAGTTCAAATTGATAATTCATTTTATTGATTTTATTGATTTTTTTGATTTTTCATATTGATCAACCAATATGAAAAAAATCATTCAATTTTGTTATTTATTGCCAGGAGTGTCGGGAATCAGATCGAATCGCTCAGGATTATGCCACTGTTTAAAAGAACTGTATTTAATCGGAATATCCTTCTTGATCGTTTTTTTGGGAACATTTTGTAATGGTGAAAAATGATATATTTTTCCACATCCAATAAATTTGTTTTTTATAAAATCCTCTGTTTTTTCTTCTGTTTGTTTTGTGCCATCTTTTCCGATTGTTTTCTTGGGTTCGGGTTTGTATGTTTTCAATTTTGCGAATGGTCCATTTGCTACATCAATTTTTTTATTTTTTGCCTTTCGTTTTTCAATTTCATGTATGTGTAAAAAAGGGGAGGACGCTGTCATAGGTACAATAGAATTATCGATAAAAAAGTCGCGACAAAAATATTTTAATACATATTTCATCGCAACGCTATTCAATATAGGATATGGAATATTTACATCACAATAATAAGAAAACCCTTGTTTGTATGCGTCATAAAACATAATAATATTACCAAAAGGAGTAGGTTCTATCAAAATACGCCGTTTCCACGAGGATTCTAAAATATTATTGTCTTGAACAATAAGTTTATCATATTCTTCTTTTAAATAAAACTCCTTTTGAATATTTTCATTATAATCAATACGTGAATGATAAGACTTCAATAACCGTTGATGATGTTTTTCAATATATATTTCTTTTTCGTCCTCTTCTTCTTCTTCTTTTTCAATTACTGTATTTTGTATAGTAGGTTTTGGTAAATGATAATATCTAGATCCAAGAGAAACTATTCCTATAAAAATAACAGACGAACAAACGCCAAATAATATTTTTCCATAATGTTTTGCGGAAAACATCTACTAAATCATAATTAGATGTTTTTATTTCATTTTTTACCGAATCGTTCAATCGATTTTTCTTTCATAAATTGATCGTTTATTTCAGAATGATCACTTTGTAATAAATATTGTAGATTTTGCGGTTTATACCCATCCAACTTATTGTGTAACATTTTACGTTTTGCAGATTCTAATGAAAAAATACGATAATGAAAACAAACCATATTGGCAGTTTGAATATGTTCCTCTCGAAAATGTTTGAAAAATGGACTAAGTTGTATATGTTGGTTATTGACTGATTCCATGGTAATAAGTTGTTTTCCAATTGGATGATGTAACATTAATCCGTCTATTTTGGCACATTTAGAAATGGTCTTTACTTCAATTTGTTTAAATCGACATCGCCCTTTTTCCCATTTATGTGGATGTGGATGTTTTAAATTATGATTCCATCGAGTTGTTAAATGTTGTAAAATAGATGATGGATCTTTTTCGCGATTATTACAAGACATCATAACCCATGGAATTTGAACACAATCAACATTTGAATATGTATGTTCCAATTGTTCGCGTATGGTTGTTTCTTTATGTTTAATGGTGCTAATAAATTCATCACAATCTACAAAAATCACCCATGTATATTTATGTTTGATGTGTTTTAAAAAAACTTGATTTGTGTCTTGGACTTGTCGTTTTTTAAAATTTCTTGATTCTATAACCACAACTCTGGGATTAAATTGCGTTTCATAAGAAATGGGCATAGTGGAATCAGTATCATACAGTACAAATATAGTATCCACGCCTTCGCGTAAATAATATTCTACAAATTCATCAAAAAAGGGTTCATTTAAATATCTTACAATAAGGGCTAAAAACTTCATTATACTTATACGGGGGAAATTATGCTATTTGAGTTTTACGAAATTCAAACAAATCGCCTATTTCTTTTTCCAAAATAGGGACACTAATGCGATCATATGTTTTGTATGTACTATCCGGGTGAAGGCAGACCAAATAGAGTCCCGTCACTTTTTTTCCATATTTCAATTCCAAAATCTTCTTATACACATTCAATTGTAGTGAATAATGCCAGAAGTTAGTGTCAGGAAGGTGTTTAATACACTCGCGGGTTGCTGCTTTCCCAAAAGAACTATCGTAACTGATTTCTTTACAGCGCTTCCAATCATAGATTTGGAGTGTGCCGTCGGGGTTTTCGAACAGCATATCAATTGACCCTGACAATTTGAGTTCTTCGTAATAAATCATCCATTCAGTACGGTATGGTTTCAGTTCGGGGAAATCTTTGACGAATCGTGTAAACCATTGATATTCGATACTATCATTGTTTACATCCATTGCGTTATAATAACACTCAATGTCGTAGTGCATTTTAGTTCCGGCAGCAGCAGCTTGATCACGATTCTTATCCCAGTCTTCTTGAATATCCTCTTTTGTTTTATTGTAATATTTGTATGTAGGATCGTTACGACGCTTACTTCTTAAAATATTATCGATAATTTTGCTACTGTTGAACTCGGGGAAGTGACTGTGATTCCATGTAGTCACTGATGTGAAACTGGAATCGCCATGGACGGTGTAAATGTGAGGTCCTTCATCAAAAGTGATGAATTCATCACGAGGATGAGGATTCAGTTTTGCTAAGTGATCGGGAGGGTTGAATGACATTATACTATTATCAATACTTGTGTTTAAATCGTTAAAAAATCAAAAGAAACATTCAATTTTGTTGGGTTTTACACATATTCTTGTATTTCAAATTCTCTGGAAAATGTATCATAAATCCAATTACGTAACTGTAAATGACGTTTTTTCTCATATTTATCACCTAATCCATTAATTTTGTGCATATAGCTGATATTTTTCTCTTTTTCTTCTTCATTGGATTGGAGAGTTTCACTATTATCCATTTGCCATTGAAGAAACGTTTGTAGAAAGAGATGACTCATACGATTTAACCACGTCTCATATTTATTTGTATCCAACAAAATCCATTTTGGTTGCTCACTTAGATCATTGCTCCAAATGTAAATAGTGTTTGGTTTTTGAATAAAACAACAAATCGGTAAAAGGGGGATATTACAATATCTTTCCAAACAATGTTTGATTCCATTCACCAGATCATGTTCAAACATGTGTTTTAAATCTTGCCGATTGATCGAAATATTACGAATCCATGTCTCAAACGTCGTGGACGGTTTAGGCCAGAATGGTTTATTAATATATTCTAAAATAATTTTGCGTTTTCGTGACAAACTCATGTGTTTTTCCTTTTTCAATTCATCAATTTGTTGCTGTTGTTTTGTACATTTTTCTTGTAATAAATAAACGACGTTTTGTATAGATTGTAACTGACGCTGGAATTCATCTAATATTACGTTTTGTCTTCGTTGGGAAGCATTATTTTGAAAGAATTCGTTTATTTCTTCGTTGGTATTCATTTTGTACAATAAACAATGACTTTTCTTACAATTCAATTTTGTATATCTATATATATATATATATATATGAGTTCGTATTTTGAAGTACAAAAAAACGGGGTTTCACCTTTTCAAAACTTCGTATGTTATTTGGGCGGTTCAGCAATTCAAACATTGGGTGACAATCCTTTAACCGCGTATAGACAATTGGTACAACAATACGCAAAGGACGCTTCAGGAAAAGCAGTGAGTCCTGAACAAGCAGTAAACGAGGCAAAACAAGTATTTAGAAAGGCACCGATGTCTTCTTCTTTGTCTGGTTTAACCCCGCGTATGGTAGGTGTGTTATTGAAACGCATTCCCAAGTTTGGATTTTTATTAGGATATACTGCTGTTACTGGAAACTCAGGAGAACCCGGGTTTGCGGCAGCAACAACCGCGTCTATTTTATCGGCACCGTTTATTAATCCGGTTCGCATGGTAGAAAAACAACAACGCGTGAATTTACGAACTACCGGAAAGGAAGTTCCTGTGACCGAGATTTTACAAACCGCCAAAGAACAGAACTACAGACCCTTGTTTCGCGGAACAGTTCCATTAATGGGACATTCTTTTATTAGTGCTGTTCTTGGACTTGTAGGACAACCACAACTTCAAAAATATATACAAACCGAGTTAGGCACAAAAACGACTATAGGACAGTCGGGATCTAATTTAATTGCGTCTTCTGTTGTGAGTCCTTTATATGTAATTGCTACGAATCCTTTGTCGCGATTGGAAGTGATTATGCAGACAAGTTCAATTAAGGGGAAGTCGATTGGTGTGAAAGACGCATTGAAAGAGTTAGGAAGAGACATGTCCCAATTCGGAATGAAAGGTATTTTTAGAGGACAAGGTCTAGGAATGGCAAAAGCAATTGTGTCATTAACATTGTTTCATGAAGGGCGCATGTTTTTAACCAAACAAATGAAAATTAACAATGGAACATATGAAACGGGGGTTTAGAGTGTTATGTTAAATTATATAGGTTTAATTTACTATGTAAATATATAGAATAAATACAAATGAGTCGATATTTTGATGATAAAAAATTGTTTTTAGAACCAAGTGTTACACAACATGGAAGTCATATGGTAATGACTGATGTAGCAAAACCGACCAAATATAAGTATTTAACAGTTGATACGCGATTTCGCGATCAATATGATACAAGTAATATTGCTAATTATAATATTTCTCTACCAGAACGCGTAAATAGTATTCGAAGTATGACCGCAAAATCAGTTGAATTTCCGATTTCTTATTATAATATTTCGTCACAACTAGGGAATAATAGTTTTCAATTAATTAACACATCAGCATCTACTTCTACTTCTATTGTTTCAGAAACGATTGTATTGAATAATCAACAATATAATTCAATCAAAGAAACTTCTGCACCCTGGAATACCGAATCCATTTTAGATGTAATCAATCAAAAATTAGGTGCAACTGGATGGAATAGTTACAATAATATTGTATTTACATACGACAGTTCAACACGAAAAATAACATTAAGAAACAATTCAAGTGTAAATGTTCGAATTGAATTTGATAAGGTAGATTGTGTAAACGGAGAAGGAGGATCAAGTCCAAGTGAAAGTTTGATGTCTAAATTGGGTTGGGTTCTAGGATTTCGTTTGCCGTCTTATGATATTATAAGTGGCGGATCTATTGTAGGAGAAGCAGTCGTAGATATTAATGGACCCAAATATTTGTATCTAGTTTTGGATGAATTTAAAAATGGCAATCCTCACTCTTTTCTTGGACTTTCGCGAAATTCGCAATTGTCCAGTCAGCAAATTTTAGCGAGAATTACACCAAATTATAAAGATTATGCGTTTTCTTCAACCAATTTTCCTACCATGTTTCATGCTGAATGTGGTGACCACATGGTTTCTGATATGCGCACTTACGGTGAATTGGTCAATATTCAGCGTATGAATGTACGCATGGTAGACGAATTTGGTCGTATTATGGATTTTAACGGGTTGGATTTTTCCTTTTGTTTGGAATTAGAACATGTATAATAAAATTGAATGAAACATATAAACATAATAGTTGATAAATATATAATTATGGATTTATCAACTTTGTCAACAGAACAGAAATATGCGTTGGATTTATTTAAACGTGGTGGAAATGTATTCTTAAGTGGACCCGGTGGAACTGGTAAAACGAAATTAATAGAATGTTTTGTTCAACATTGTATTCAATCCAATATCAAACATCAAGTGTGCGCCCTTACTGGATGCGCAACAATTTTACTACCCAAAATGTGTAACGCGCGTACAATTCATTCGTGGAGTGGCATTCGCTTATGTAAAGGCGACAACTCAAAGATCGTTGAAACCGCATTAAAATATAAGAAAAATAAAGCAAATTGGCGGTCAGTTCGTGTCTTGATTATTGATGAGGTTTCTATGATGTCATTGAAAGTCTTTGACGTATTGAATGAAATTGCCAAAAGGGCGCAGTTTGATAGTCGACCTTTTGGTGGAATACAAGTTGTTTTCGTAGGAGACTTTTACCAACTTCCTCCTGTCGGTTCACACGAAGATATAAATAGTGAAAAATTTTGTTTTGAATCACCATTATGGTCCAAATTATTTCCTTTGGATAATGTTGTATTATTGAAGACGATTTTCCGTCAAGATGACCCAAAATATAAGGAGGTTTTACTACAAATACGTGAGGCAGAACTAAGTTCCGAAAATAGTGCGCTATTGGAAACATATGTAAATCGCGAATTTGATGCTTCAAAATATAATGGAATTGTACCTACGAAATTGTATCCAACACGATATAAAACAGATCAATTGAATGAACGAATGTTTTCGCAGTTGGAGGGTAAATGTGTTCAATTTCCATATATTTCCAAATTCCAGTGTAAAACTTATTTAGATAATAATCAAGCAATTTCGGTGAATCATTTGATGAAATGTGGTAATTTGAGTCAAGCAATGAAGGATTTTGAAATTCGCCAGTTAATGAATTCATCGTCATATCCGGATATTTTATTCTTGAAGGTGGGTGCGGTGGTTATGTGTACAACAAATTTAGATATGGATAATGGTATATGTAATGGGTCCCAAGGGATTATTACAGATATACTTGAAACAGAAAAGGGTCCTATTCCCGAAGTAACGTTTGTTAATGGTATTAAAAAACAAATTCCCATACAATATCGTCAATCGGAAGATTATCCTAGCATTGCCGTTGGACAAATTCCATTAACTTTGGCGTGGGCATTAACAATCCATAAAATTCAAGGAGCAACGTTAAATATGGCATCAATCGACGTTGGAAGTCAAATATTTGAGTGTGGTCAAACATATGTTGCTTTATCACGCGTTAAATCGTTAGATGGTCTTTATTTGTCTGCGTTTAATGCTGATCGAATAAAGACGAACGAATTAGTGAAATCATTTTATCATTCTATACCCGACAAGGACTATAATATACCTGATAATATATTCAAATCATTTGAATTAAGTGAAGATTCGTATGTAGAAAGCACTGTAAAAAAGATCATTTTATAAAGCGTCTTTCATTACAAACATTGGAGGTTTGGATTTTCCTTTGATTTTCTTTATTGATTTAGTGGGTTCAGGTTGTTTTGTATTTTTGTTTGGATTGTTCCTGTTGAGTGAGAACAGTTGTTTGTTCATTTGGCGATAATATTGAGCAGTATCTTTCAATTCTTCACCGGAAGCGCGAACCCGATGAAAATGAATAGGAATATATCGCATTGACCATTTATATTTACGCGTCATAACATAATATTGAAATTTTTCAGAATGTAGGGGAAAAATAGTGCTAAATTCATACATTTCATCGAATAATTTACTATAAAGTTCTAGATTACATGTTTGTAAAAGACAAAATCGATCGTTCATTTTAGGAAATAGATGGAAATTGGGTGTACATACATTTTGTTTTTTTGTAATAGAAAAATAACGAACATCAAAAGAATTGATGAATTTTATATCTGGTCGTAAATACATGATATAATCAAATTCTAAACCGCTATTTTTTACCATTAGTCCCAATTGTTTTTTTGAATACATAGCACAAACAAAATTGTCTACACATATATAATTTGATTCCCATGGATCAGGCATTGTGTGATATTTCGAAATGTCGATTTGTTGTTTTATTTCATCTTGATCGTCAATCTGAACATAATCTGGATTTAATAACTTATATTCATCGAAATCTAGTTTAACATATATTTCTTGTGCGCGAGGATTAATATAAGGACTGTTAAATTTGAATGTATGTACAAAAATGACATATTCTATATTGTCGTTTTCGAGTGGCTCTAAAATATGTTTTTTAATGCTTTCAATTGTATATTTTAAACTTCGGGTTATTCCCCAAAAACATAGAGCAACTTTCATAATTGTATTTACGGAATATTATAAATTCTGTATAATAACTAAAAATGGAATATTATAAATTCTAAATATAGAATAGATATGGTTGCCGGAAGTATATTACCTATTGCGTTAAATGAAAAGGGTGAGTTATGTTTTTTATTTGGAAAAGAAAATCCTATGGAGGACAGTGCAAAAGGGTTTTCCGATTTCGGCGGAGGTTTAGAAAAAGGAGAAACACCTTTTCAAGGTGCGTTACGTGAAGCGTCAGAAGAACTAACGGGATTCCTGGGAAATAAAAAGGAATTGCGCAAATTAATCAAGAAAAATGGAGGAACATATCATGTTTTAATAGGAACATATCATGTACACATGTTTCATTTACCTTATGATGAAAATCTACCAAAATATTACAATCAAAATCATACGTTTTTGTGGAACAAAATGGACAAAATTATGTTAAATGATAGTAAATTATTTGAAAAGATTGAAATACAATGGTTTACATTGAAAGATATGAAACAGCGAAAAGGTGAATTTCGTAATTTTTATAAAACAATGGTTGATCATTTTATTTCGATTGAAGGTGATTTAAAAAGGTTTTTACAAAAAAAGAATCGTTCTACTAGAAAAAAACGTTAATCATTTTTTTTGTATTTTTGAATATGTATTTAGATAATATAGATAATGTCTCACGATTCTTGTTATCCCGATGATGCCAATGTAAACCAAACTGTTGGTATGGATAGTTTTCTAACCACAACTACTACCCAAAAAGTAGGTCACGTTGCCAAATTTCTTACTCCCAAGGAAACATTTCCTTGTACTGATCCTTGCTTAATCGAAGACTGGGAATGTTACAGAACTGTACATGACTATGTTATTAAGTCTAAGCAATATTTAGAGTCTAGTGGAATCATACAGATTTACGAACCAAATAAACTACTATTACAAAAGGTTATTGTATCTGGTCCTACAAAAATGAAAGATATTACGCACGTTTTTAAAGTTGCTCTTCATCATAAATATCCCGATGTTGATGTTAATTGCCCACTTGATGGTTTTGATTTTGATACAGGTATGATAAATCATTACGCAGGTGGGGATGTTGAGTGTGGACACCGCAAAATCATCCAATTTACTTATATGACAGATGATGCCAAATACGAACAAAAGAAACTTCGTCGCGTTGAACTTGATGATACTACATATGAGCGTTCGTTCGATCCTACAGCATGTGATGAAAACGGAAATCCTATTTATCCTGGTCTTCCTTCTGATATGGATACTACACCTAGTTGGGATGTTATTAAGCATAGTCATACTTACAAGATTAACGAAGGTCGTTGTTGTGAATCCGCAAACGCCACACACGGTGTTATTCATAGTGTTGATACTTATCTCGAACCTCATTGTGATTAAAAAGTATCGCGGTTAATATTTAACTAAGAAATAATAATGATGTATATCATTATTATTTTTGTACAAATTATATTTTCATACTAATATATATGGATAAAACTTCTCATTTAAGCGATCCTAACGTAAATAAGTGCCATTGTAACTATTGTACACCTCATATTCATGACCATCATGACCATCATGACCATCATGACCATAGTAAATCTTATGAACACTGCGATAAAAGTGTTGATTATATTATCAATTTATGTAACAAAATAGAAAAACGTCGAGACATTCATTGTTGGAAATTAAAAAAGATCCAATTTTTAGAATCAACCGGTATTCAAGAGTTGTGTGAACCAAATAAATTAGTTATAAAAAAGGTAGTTGTAGCAGGTCCAACAAAGCAAGTTGATGTTACGCATATAATTAAAGTATCTAACGGTCAAGTAAATGATTGCCCAATTGATTGCGTTACTATAGATACAGGTAAATTAAATGAATATCCAGGATGTGACGTAGAACCCGGATATAGGAAATTAATTCAAATTGATTATGTTACAGATGAACATGTAGATGAAAAAAAGAAGGTTATAATTAAAAAAGATGAAGTAGAGTTATGTCATCGTCACGAAGAGACCCATCATCATTGTGATAAATGTAATAGACGCCATAAACATTGTATTTGTCATAAACATCACGAAGAGACCCATCATCATTGTGATAAATGTAATAGACACCATAAACATTGTATTTGTCATAAACATCATGAAGAGACCCATCATTGTTGTGATAAATGTAATAGACGCCATAAACATTGTATTTGTCATAAACATCATGAAGAGACCCATCATCATTGTGATAAATGTAATAGACGCCATAAACATTGTATTTGCCATAAACATCATGAAGAGACCCATCATCATCATCATCATCACCATGATAAATGTAATAAACGCTATAAACATTGTAAGGTCAAAATGAGTTCGATGTTATATATCCCACTTTACCCGATTGCTCGCCCCTATATGTGTGCCAATCCCAAGTTTTGTAAATGTGCTGGAAAATGCGGTTGTTAATTCGAAAATTGTGATTGAATATGTGTACAATTACCATTTTCAAAATCTGCTTGATAATCTACTTGATATGGCATTGTATGATTAGTTTTGTATGTGAATTTCCATTGTAAATATCCACTATTTGCACCCGACATCATACATTCATAAATATCATTTTCAAAATGAGCATAAGATCCACGATTAATAGACAAGTCTTGTGGAAAAATATTAGTGGGGATGTTTCCGTAACCACCCAAATGATTGGCTAATATATGACCGGCATCACAATTCTGATTTCCATCATCTTCTAACATTCGCGAATATTTTTGCGTACAACTGGTGGTTTCCGTTCCGTAATTTAATGAATCGGGATATATTGTACCCGATGCCGAAGCCACTACCAACTGGTCATCATGGTAATCATATACATAATCAATATGTGCGTTTCCGTTTCCCATTATAACACGATTAATACCTTCTTTGGGGCAATCTACAGTAGTACAAACACAATCACTTGAAAAAACGCTTACAAGTGGTAATACTAATAAAACCCTAAAATAGTTCATATATATATTTTCTTGCGAAATTATATAATGCCATACACGATAAGAAAGGTTCGTAATAAAAATTGTTATACGGTTCGCACAACTAAAACTAAAAAGGTGAAAGCAAAGTGCGCCACAAAAGAGAATGCTAAAAAACAAGTACGTCTATTGACTGCTTTAGAAGTAAATAAGGGTTTTGCGAAAAAAGTAAGATCGCGCAGAAGACGAGCAACAATAAAGAAACGTTCTTAAATTGAGTTAAAAACAATACTTTAATTCAATTCAATCTAAAAAAATGCATCCAATGAGTGAAGAACAGCGAAAGGTCTTGGACTTTATTCGTTCAGGAAAGAATGTCATCGTAGATGCTTGTGCTGGATCTGGAAAATCAACCACTATATTATCAATCGCAAAAGAACTCACGGGCAAAAAGATACGACAATTTACATACAATTCTCAACTGCGATTTGATGTCAAAGAAAATATTCGGAAAATGAAGTTGAAAAACTTAGAAGTACATACTTACCACAGTTTTGCGGTGAAATATTATTCAGATGTTGCGCATACAGATACGGGTATAAGGCAAATATTGCGTGAAGATACGAGTCCAAGAAGTCCTATACCTTTGGTAGACATAGTTGTTTTGGATGAAAGTCAAGATATGACACTCCTTTATTTTGAATTGATTGTCAAAATGGCCAAAAATATGTGTTTGGAAAAGGATCATTGTTTCCAATTGCTTGTTTTGGGTGATTATATGCAAGGATTGTATGAATTTAAAGGTGCCGACATACGTTTTCTGACACAAGCGCCCATAATTTGGAATACATTGCCTCATTTAGAAACGAATTTATTCGAACATTGCGAATTGAAAACGTCTTATCGTATAACAAATCAAATGGCATCATTTGTAAACAATGATATGTTAGGCGAAAATCGACTAATTGCGTGTAGAGAAGGATTGCCAGTTATTTATGTGCGCAGACCAAAAAGTCAAATCGAAAATATAGTCATATATCAAATTAAACGCCTATTGGATGAAGGAGAATGTCCGTCTGATATATTTGTTCTTGGACATTCTGTAAAAGGGACAAATAGTCATATTCGACATATGGAAAATGTATTAACCAATGCGGATATTCCTTGCTATGTTCCTATGATCGAATCAGACGCCATGGATGATCGAGTTATTAATGGAAAAGTGGTTTTTTCTACTTTTCATACAGTAAAAGGGCGTCAACGTAAACATGTTTTTATCGTTGGATTTGATCAAGGATATTTTTATAATGCTCGAGATATAGATACGTTTGTATGTCCAAACACGTTATATGTAGGCGGAACACGTGCAACACATGGTCTTTATTTATTACAAAACGAGAATTCCAAACCATTGGACTTTTTAAAACGCGATCAATATGATATGAAACATTCGGAGTACATTGATTTCAAAGGTATGCCTCAAACTATATTTTACGAACCAGTCCAAGAAAGTGATATTACAATACCTACATATTATGTAAATCCGACGGAATTGATTAAATTTATTAACGAAGACACCATTGAATTTGTAACACCTTTACTAGACGAACTATTTATCCAAGAAATAGAACCAACTAGTGAAAATGAGATCAATATACCCAAGATTATTGAAACAGAATCGGGATTATACGAGGAAGTCAGTGATTTAAATGGTATTGCTTTACCAGCAATTTACTATGATGAAATACAAGGTCATAAAAAAGATGGTGAAAATGTATTGCGTCAAATGATCAATAATTCAGTCCAAGAAACCAAATATAATAAACATAGTTATTTGAAAGAAATGATTGAAACCTTGCCTGAAACATGTGAAACGTGTGCCGATTATTTGTTTTTGACCAATTTATATGTCGCGTCGCAAGAAAAGTTGTATTCCAAGTTAAAACAAATACAGCGGCATGAATATACATGGATAAACGCAGAAATAAAGAGTAAAATAATGGATCGAATGAATATACATCTTGGACACGAGTTCCAAGAAAACAATGAAACCGAAGTAGAAAAGCAACTGATCCACTATTCGATGGAGAAAGAACATGAAAAAATAGATAAAGTATTAGAACCTTATTTTCATAAAGAGAAGAATTTCCGATTTAGTGGAAGATTGGATATTTTGTCCAAGAACGCTATTTGGGAATTGAAATGTACAAGTAAAATATCTCAGGAACATCAATTACAAGTAGTTATTTATGCGTGGTTATGGAATGTATTGAATCCCGATAAACCAAGAAATGTGTATTTATTGAACATTCGCACAGGTGAAAAACAGGTTTTAAAGCAAGATTATGACAAACTCACACAAATTGTTGTGGCATTGTTAATGAATAAATATGAAAGTTATACAACATTGGATGATGATGAATTTCTAGATAAATGTGAAAACATAATAAAAAAATATGATAGTAATTTATAATGGACGATTTCAATTTTTATATGGTAAGTTTAGACTATTGCCATGAACGACGAAAGAAAATGCATGAGTTGTATGATATTAACAGATTAATAACAGTAGACGCATATGATGGTTCAAAACTAGAAGGTTATGATGATATTATTTTGCCGGAAAATTATGAGAAATTTGCGCAACCCGGTGAATATGGATGTTCTTTATCCCATATAAAGGCAATTAAAAAGGCATTTGATAATGGCGAACAAGAAGTATTTATTATTGAAGATGACATGCATAATATTTATTCACATTTATGGGAAAAATCGTTAAAAGAAATCATAAAAAATAAACCAAACAAAACAGAATGTATGGTTTTTTATACAAGTAATCCGGCAATTAGAGATTTCTTTAAAACAAAACCCGACAAGGAGTATCTAATATGTAATTGGACGTGGTCGACCGGATGCTATTATATTAATCGAGGCGGAATGAGAAAAATTGTGCGCAAATATTACAAAGATGGTAAAATAGATTTTTCGAAGGCGTCATGTCGACATGATGTCATTGCCGATGCCAATGTATTATATCAACAAATGAGGACTTATTTTTACACTCGACCTACTTTTATTGATTGTTGTGAAGAATCAATTATTCATCCAAACCAAATCAGTGTTCATAGACAAAATCATAATTGTATAGTAGACTATTTTCAACAAAAACAAAATAAACAGGATTTCCTAGAGTTATAAAATATGGATTCGAATAGTGATCCATGGGAAACATGGACCATTTCATATGGTGAACGATGTATAGAAAATGAACACTCGTTACAAGATGCTTTACTACAATCAGAAAAAAGAGAATCGTTGAATTGGAAAAAATACATAACAATCGGAATATGTGTAATCGGAATAATAGTCGGTATATGTGTTTTAGTGTTTTTTCTTATTTAAGAATGAGTATTACAGTGAGTACAATTGTTTAGAGGTTTCTTCTGACAATTTTTCCCATTCCGTGTGGTTGCTCCACAAACATATTCATAACTTTGTCCAACGCGACGCTTATTCGCATTCCATTCCTTACTTGCTTCATCAAAATCAATGCGAATGTTATAAGCACCATTCATTTGTTGAATATCTTCCGAAAATTCATTGCTAATTGTATCCCGAATACGACTTTGTAGACGAGTATTATAACTTGGAACAGATTCCATGATTTGCTGTTGTGAACGAGTAAAATGAGAATTCATAACTAAAGAACTTTAATGTATGAAGACCCAACTATATTTACAGAAGAATCAATTTTATGTAAAAACTGCTTTTTACATATCTATAGACATATTATTATGGGTGCCAAACAATCAAAATCAAATTATAATGAACCATCAAATCCTAAAAATACATTACCTGAAAATAGAGCAACCACCGAAATAATGAGTTTAGATGAAGTGTATGATAGTTTAGACGATTATAAGGAAGTAATAAATAATGTATATAGTTTAAATAAATTATTAAATGATTATGATGAAGAAATAAAAGAGAAGGCGAATGAAAATGATGACAACGCAATTAATAGTATATTAGGGGCTACATTACACGAAGAATATGATAAAACAAATGAAAAGTATTGTGAAATTATTGAATTGGCTCGCAGCAAAAATGAAGTAGGTGGATGTAGAGTGTTATTTACATGTAAACATTATGAATCATTAGACGGAATGTCATTAATGAATGTAATGACCGCAAATACAAGCGAACAAATAGATCAATTATCATTTACAAATGTTGCCAAGTTGCTTGAAAATAGAATAGTTGATATGTCACAAAAAATTCCCAAATATGGTAAAACGTATGTTCACGCAGGGTTTGGAGTTTGGACGGGTGGGATACGATTATATTTTAATCTTGTACGAAAACATCCAATTATTGAAAATAAATGGATAATGATTTCATCTGGTATAAATATCAATAATTACCTTAGTAAACCAATCAGTAATTATAAATTATTTTCTTACGAATATAGGTTGTTAATGGAAAATATAACACAAGTCATGAACGCAAATATGTATTTACAAATTATAGAAGATTCGGCAGAAGAAGCAACGCAATATGCGGAAGAAGCAATTGCTGAATCTGAAGAAAAAACAGCCTTGTATAATTTCTCACAAAAAGTATGTGATAATGCGCCCACCGATCCAACCGCATATGCGAAGTTACAAGAGGCAAAAATGAATGCACAGAACGCGTCACGTATGGCGTCAAATTCTATATCGACCGCAAAAGCAGCGCAATATTCATTAACCGAAGCAGAGACGTCAATCGCAACCAAAACGACAACATGGGAATATGGACCAGAAGAGGAATATGATAATTTACGGTGTATTTTCTCAGGGATTCATCCCCAATGGAATGGTATGTGTATACGCGATTGTCAAATACGTGGAAATAAATATAATATACCAGAGGTGACGATGAGTGTCATGGCAGATATTGAAGAAAATTATCCGATGTTATTTCACAACCAAACCATATTAACCACCTATGTTACTGAACATGGTCACCATATTGCTATTGTGAAAATTATTAAACATGGAACAGAAGTGCATTTTCAAATGAAAGAGGCTCATTTAGAAAGCATGTTCGGAAAACAAGGACAAGACACAGAATTAAGTAATGATAATCGTCCACGCAGTCACATATTCATGGATCCAAGTACATATTATATTGGAATCGGTACGAACGAGCGGACAGTTAAATATCCAAATGATTATTTGACTACAAAACCGGATAATATACAGCATGTTGTCATTAAATCACAAACCTATCCCAATGTAGTAAATAGTCGTATTGCCGAGAATTTTCGCCATATGAACTCGCGGACAAAGAATTATTATTTTTTCGATCAATTTAGTTCAGCAACTATGCGACGCGAAAGTAATTTATATTCCTTTGCTGAATTAGAAGATCATACGATTGATGGTAGTGATATAGAAGAAAAAGAAAAAAAGTATGGGGCAGATATATCATTCGAATTAACAGATAAAACCAAATTAACAAGAGAGATCGGCAATATAGGCATGGTCATCGATAAAATTTGTGAAAATGGTGAAATATGCGGAGGATTATCTGTCAAAACAAAACCGAATCTAGTTGAAATGAATGGAAAGACAGTAACGAAACCAGGAGATACAATTATGTATGTTTCGAGCAAGGGTGTATTACATATATCAAGTATAATGTTGGGAAGTAAATTGTTACATGTAGAAAAGGATGAAAATGGGGAGGAGCAATTATTATGGGGAGAAAATCTCGTAGCATAATTATATATCTTGTTGGATATGATGCGATATACGTATATAAGATAAATATCGTAAATTACCAGAATAGTAATTCGTATTTTAGTAACTTAAAAAAGTAGGATTATATTACACAATGAGTAATATGATAAGTATATCACCAACGTTACAGAGCAAACTATACATGGAACAATTAAAAAAGGAGGGAAAAACTGTATATAATTTCGGACTTGGACAAAATTCCGTCAAACAACCTGAATTATATATTGAGTTGATGAAGAAATATGCTCATAAAAAGGAATATACATCAAGTCAAGGTATTCCCGAATTAAACAAAACATTGAAGTCGATGTATAATAGCAATAAAATGTCTTATGAAATGTTGATTGGAAATGGATTGAAAGAATTATTGTTTGTAGTTCAATGTGCGTTTAAAGGCAAAATCATACATGTAACTCCTTCGTGGGTAAGTTATAAAGAACATATAGATATATTAGAACGCAATGATGATTTGATCGAAATAAAAACGTCGATTGAAAACAAATTTCGTGTAGATTTGAATGTCTTGGACAATGTGCTCCAAGAAATTGGAGAGGAACCTAAAATGATTTTGTTGAACTACCCAAATAATCCTACTGGAACATGTTATACGAATAATGAATTAGAATCCATGGCAAAAATATTGAAAAAACATAATTGTATTGTATTTGGTGACGAGATTTATTTGAATTTATCGTACAATCCCAATCAGAGGTCCCTTGCGTATTATATTCCGGAATTAGTGATTAGAGGATCATCAGTATCAAAGGATTTGGCATGTGGTGGTTATAGAGTCGGGTGGTGCGCGTTTCCTGAAACATTAAGACCATTATTCGCAAAAAGTTGTCAATATGGGTCTAGTATTTATTCCTGTGCTCCTGTACCGATTCAATATGCGACACAGGAGTTATTAGAAAATACGGAAATATGTAAAACATATGTTGAACGAACAAAAACCCTCTATTCTCATGTTATAAAAGAGGTTATGCCTTTCTTGGACAATACTAAATTAAACCATCCGGGAATAGAATCATCTTGGTATGTGTATCTAGACTTCAAATCCTATAAAGAGGGTTTAAATAAGATAGGAGTCCAAGACAGTATCCAATTATCCCACCATTTGATGGTAAATTACCACATTTTAACAGTTGCAGCACAACATTTTGGAGATGATAGTTTATCATTGCGTTTTTCGTTGGTCGATTTCGAATTTGATTTGGAAAAAGAAGATATAAAGGACGTAAATACAGTCAATATGAAAGAAGGGTTTCAACATTTGGTTCGGTTCTTGGACTCTTTGGAATAGTGGGAATATATATAATCAAAAAAACTTAAAAATAAATAAGATATGTATGGTATGGTATTAGATAATCAAATAAACGGAAATACATTAAGTGCGTGTCTGTTTATGACAAATATATATCATCTGTATGATAAAGGAGATGATGTATATTTACATTCATTTATTATGCTATTTATTTCATCTATTTTATATCATCAAACTTATAATGTAATATGTAAACGATTTGACGAGGGTATGATATACAATGTAATATATCAAGGAAGTTATAGGACATTTATAGTAAATGACTATAACGCGTTTACACACTATACGATTATCTGTTTTGTATTAACATTATATACATATTATTGTAAAATATACAAGGATAATCCAACGAAAAATCATGCGTTATTACATTTAATTACTAGTATAGGACATCATATGATAATAGCAAATCAGTTGCGTTTATAGTATTGAATATTCAAATACTAATAAATTATGTTTTTTCTATGCGTTACGGGTTGGGGTTGAGTATTTTTTGTAATCTACCCCCCCCCCACCCGGTTGCTCATCTACCCAAATTCCAGATATGGCATATTATCATATAAACTGTTTGTCTAATTCGGGTATAGACCCCTCATCAAATTTACCCAAACATTTCACTTTTGTAATAGTGATGGATTTTTCTTCTTTCATAGTATATTCTGTATTTAAATCAGTAATTCGCAAAGTATAAGATAAATAAACTACATGCTCATTAATTTTATTAATGATGATGTTTAAAAACATTCCCGTAAAACTGGTAATATAATATTGAAGATCTAATGAACCAGTTGTAATCAACATTTGACTCATTGTTTGGATTAAACGGAATTTTGTATCTTTATATTGAATATTTTTAACCGTTTTGGTCATTTTCAAACAATCATTCGAATATTTTTCCAATTGTTTATCCGAAAATGGAATCGGTAAATTGTTATTGGTATTCAAATGTATATATTTCAACAAATAATGACAAACGCAATCAGACAAGCGACGAATAGGTGATGTAAAATGAGTATATTCGGGTGCACCCACTAAGTCATGGGGTTTGACAGTTGAAATATATTCTGCTTTTATACCATTTGAAATAATTTCGTTCAATAATTCTTGTCCGGTTATTCCCGAATACACAGTATTCAACCATTCCTTGGCATTACAACTGCGAAACAGTCCAACTCCGTCGAAATTAATTTTCAAATATTCACCTATAAATGTATTGGCAAATATGGCATATTCGGCAATCATTTGTTTCATCTTAATTTCAGTTTTTGTATCAGAATATAAATACATTGTTTGCTTATCGCGTCGTGGAAAGGCAATAGACACTTCATTTAAGATTGTCCCTTTTGTTTTACCGC